>Ga0335395_10000009_pt1 | contig 204182 bp, 171 predicted proteins | sample MAT02_FD_205744 | JGI IMG/M metagenome (GOLD analysis project Ga0335395, IMG submission 205744) | Freshwater microbial communities from Lake Fryxell liftoff mats and glacier meltwater in Antarctica - MAT-02 (spades assembly) (version 2) ...
GGCTGCCAACAACCCTCAACCGAGATATCGACACGCTGCTGCCTCTCGAAGGCTGGCAGGCGATCAACCGCTGAGATTCAGCACATCTGCAGCTGCGCCGCTAGGTGGCGTGGGCGGACGCTTACGGCGCAGACGTGTCGGATCAGGCGCACGGTGGCGGATTCGGGCGGGCAGTCGAAGTCGGCTACATCCTGCGGGTCCGGGCGCGGCAGGGTCACGATCTGCTCGGCTCAATCGGACTTCCCGAACGCCTGGACGAGGGCGAATCCGCGATCGCCGGACGCATCGACCCGCATGCAGAAGTCGATGCTTTGGCGCTGCATCAGGCCGACCAGCCAGGGGCAGGGAGAGCCTCGATCAAGCAGCACCAGGTCGCCCGTGCCCACGCGATGCAGCTGTTCAAACAGTGCCTGACGTTCGCCGACGCAGGTGCTGTGCAGCTGCGCTGCGAGCATCAAGTGGGCATCGGGGAGATACAGCCCCAGGGCCAGTAGGTCGCGGGAGGCCGCGCGCGGAACGTGGCTGGCGCACACCGAAACGCAGATGGGTCGCATCGACCGCGATGCGGCGCAGCCCGTGCCAGCGCGGCACGCCGCCCGCCTGCTCGATGAGGCTCAGCAGGTGATCATTGAGGGCCTGCACGGGCTTGCACAGCCCGGACACCAAACTCGCCACCCGCGCGGGCAACGGCAGCTTGCGCTCGCGCGAGAATGCCCTCGGGAACTCGGCATGACGCGCGCGCTGCAGGAAGTGATCCGAGTGCAGATACTCGGCAAACGAAGCGCAGAGACGTGACAGATGCATGGGCTGCTCGAGGTTCGAAAACGAACCTCACTGGCCGCCGCAATGCGTGCGCCAAGGACGGCGCACGCATTGCGGCGGCCCTAAGATCTGTGGGGTGTGTCAAGTGATATCTGCGAACAACCCGCACCCGCCGACCATCGGCGCTAGAGCGCTACGGCACACGTGGCGCGCAGGTGGGTGATTGCTTAACTTGGGTGGATGGGGGGCCCCCCCGGGGGGGGCGGGGGGGGGGGGCTGGGGGGGGGGGGGGGATTGGGGATTCAGGATTGGCCGACGGTAGGCGGCGCCCTCGCAGCCGGCAGACGGCGCTGCGCCAGCCGCGCCCCTCAAGCTCGCGAAACGCCGCTCTGAATCCCCAATCCCCGCTCCCGAATCCCGAATCCCAGCTCTCAATAAGCAAACTCGCGAAACAGCGGATCCACGCTGCCGCCCCAGGGGCCGTGGAACAGCTCCAGCTTGCGCTCGGCGGCAGTCTGGCCGGCCTCTACGATCTCGATCAGCGGCTCCAGGTAAATCCGCTCATCGACGCCGTTGCAGTTCAGGCGGGCGCGGCGCTTCAAGCCGTGCGCGGAGATCTTCAGCGCCTCGCGCGCCAGCTCGTGCACGGAGGTGTGGCGGAACGGCAGCTTCAGCGCCTGCCGAGGCACGCCGTCGCGCAGGGCCTGGCGCTCCTCCAGGCTGAAGTCCTTGACGAGATCCCAGGCGGCGGCCAGCGCCTGATCGTCATACAGCAGGCCGACCCAGAACGCCGGCAGCGCGCACAGCCGGCTCCACGGGCCGGCGTCGGCGCCGCGCATCTCCAGAAAGCGCTTGAGCCGCACCTCGGGGAACGCGGTGGTCAGGTGGTCGCCCCAGTCGGCGAAGTTCGGGCGCTCGCCCGGCAGCACTGAGAGCGTGCCGTCCATGAAGTCGCGAAACGACAGGCCCGCCGCATCGATGTAGCGGCCATCTCGGTAGACGAAGTACATCGGCACATCGAGGATGTAGTCGACGTAGCGCTCGAAGCCGAAGCCGTCCTCGAACACGAAATCGAGCATGCCGGTGCGGTCGGGGTCGGTGTCGGTCCAGATGTGCGAGCGGTAGCTCAAGTACCCGTTGGGCCGGCCTTCGAGGAAAGGCGAATCGGCGAACAGCGCGGTGGCGATCGGCTGCAGCGCCAGCGACACCTTGAACTTGTCGACCATGTCGGCTTCGGACTGATAGTCCAGGTTGACCTGCACGGTGCAGGTGCGGGTCATCATGTCGAGGCCGAGGCCGCCGACCCTGGGCATGTAGTCGCGCATGATCTGGTAGCGGCCCTTCGGCATCCACGGCATTTCGTCGCGCGACCACTTGGGCTGGAAGCCCATGCCGAAGAAGCCGATGCCCAAACGATCGCTGACGATCTTCAGCTCGCCCAGATGGCTGGCGGATTCACTGCAGGTCTGGTGCAGGTTCTCCAGCGGCGCGCCGGACAGCTCCAGCTGGCCGGCCGGCTCCAGGGTCACCGAGGCGCCGTCTTTCTTGAGCGCGATCAGATTGCCGTTTTCGATGACCGGGCTCCAGCCGAACTGGGCCAGGCCTTCCAGCACCGCGCGAATGCCCTGCGGGCCCTCGAAGGTCGGCGGCCGCAGGTCATCCAGCCGGAACCCGAACTTTTCGTGCTCGGTGCCGATTCGCCAGTCCTCCGGCGGCTTGTTGCCGGCGGCGAGGTCTTCGATGAGCTGGGCGCGGGATTCGACGGGTGCGCTCTGCGCGCTGCTGGGGCTGGACACGGGAAATCTCCTGGAGAGTCGGCCGCTGATAGGTACGAGCGCGCGCAGCGCCACGCAGGGGAACGAGTTTGGGCCGCAGCGAGGCCAGCACAAGCCCGACCAACGACACCGTCGCCGATGGTAGCCTCTCGCCGATGACGCGCTGTCGCCCCCGCCACGCGCCGGCCCTCGGCTGGGCCTGGCGGCTGCTCTGCCCTGCCCTGCTGGCAGCCACGCCAGCGTGGGCCGCAGACATCCTGGAGCGCGGCAACGGCCCCGAGCCCTCCACCCTGGATGCGCATCGCTGCCAGGAGATTGCCTGCGCCAACGTGCTGCGCGATCTGTACGAGGGCCTGGTCACCGAAGACGCGAGCGGACAGCTGATCCCGGGCCTGGCGCTGGCGTGGCAGCGCAGCGAAGACGGTCTGCGCTGGGTTTTCAAGCTGCGCCCCGACGCGCGCTGGAGCGACGGTGCAGCGATCACCGCCGAACAGGTCGCGGCCAGCTTCCGGCGCGCCTTCACGCCGGCCACGGCCGCGCCGCTGGGCCCGCTGCTGCATGCGATCGCGGGCGCAGCCGAGGTCCAGGCGGGGCGTATTTCGCCGGCCGAGCTTGGGGTTCGTGCGCTGGATCCACATTCGCTCGAAATCCGGCTGAGCCAGCCCATCGATCTGCTGCCGCGGCTGACTTTGCCGATCGCGTTTCCGCTGCGGCTGGACGCCATCGAGGCCCACGGCAGCCAGCACACCCAGCCCGGGAATCTGCTCGGCAACGGCGCCTACAGGCTTGAGGGCTGGCGCCCGCAGTCGATGATCACCCTCGCGCGCAACCCGCACTTCCACAGCCCTGCGGCGATCGAGCGGGTGCGTTTCCACGTCACCGAGGATGCTGCCGCCGAGCTCAAGCGCTTTGCCGCCGGCGACCTGCACCTGACCGAAACCGTGCCGCCGGCGCGGCTCGATCGGCTGCAGGCGCGTTTCGGCGAGCAGCTGCAAATCAGCCCCTATCTCGGCGTGTTTTTTCTGGGCCTCAATCTGCAGCAGGCACCCACCGACAGCCGGGCGCTGCGTGAAGCCCTGAGCCTGTCCATCGACCGCGAGCTGCTGGTGCGCGCGGTCACCGGCATGGGCGAGCAGCCGGCTTTTCGCCTGCTGCCGCCGCAGGTGCGCGGGGCGCTGCCGCTGCAGCCGGAGTGGGCACGTCTTGCGCCGCGGGAGCGCCTGGCGCGCGCCCAAGCCGCCTATGCCGAGACCGGCTACAGCGCCGCGCGGCCGGCCCGAATCAGCCTTCGCTACAACACCTCGACCGTGCACCGGCGAGTGGCGCTGGCGGTGGCCGCGATGTGGCGCGAGCAGCTCGGCGCGCTCACCGAGCTGCGCAACGAGGAATGGAAGGTGTTCGTGCAGAACCGTCGCCAGCGGCGGGTGACGCAGGTGTTCCGCGGCGGCTGGATCGCCGACTACGACGATGCCGGCAGCTTTCTGGAACTGTTCAAGCGCGGCAGCCCGCTGAACTGGAGCGGCTTTGCCGACGCCGAGTATGACGCCCTGCTGGCACGCGCTGAGTCCAGCGCCGATCCGCAGCAGCGGGCGCTGCTGCGGGCTCAAGCCGAAGCGCGGCTGCTGGACGCACACGCGATCATTCCGCTGTACGTGTACACCTCCAAGCACCTGCTCAGCCCGCGTCTGCGCGGCTTTGCGCCGAACCCGCTGGATCGCCATCCGAGCCGCTTCATGAGCTTCGCGCCTTGAGCCCGCGCCGGCTGCTGGGCCGCTTCGCCGAGGCCGCGCTGACCCTGTGGCTGCTGCTCAGCCTGTGCTTCGTGCTGCTGCGGCTAGCGCCCGGCGGGCCGTTTGACGGCGAACGCGCGGCGCCGCCGGAAATTGAATCCGCCCTGGCTCGCGCCTACCGGCTGGACGCACCGCTGTGGCAGCAGTACTTGGACTGGTTCGGCGGCCTGCTGCGGCTGGATTTCGGGCCGAGCTTCGCCTACCCCGACCAGCAGGTCGGCGCGCTGATCGTGCAGGCACTGCCGGTGACGCTGCTGACCGGCGCGCTGGCCCTGCTGCTGGCGGTGGGGCTGGCGCTGCCGCTGGGCTGGCTGGCGGCGCGCGCCCGCGGGCGCTGGCCGGATCGCCTGCTGATGGGCATCAGCGGGCTCGGTCTGGCCTTGCCCAAATACGTGGTGGCGCCGCTGCTGGTGCTGCTGTTCGCGGTGTGGCTGCGCTGGCTGCCGGCGGCCGGCTGGGGTCGCGCCGACCAGCTGCTGCTGCCGGTGCTGGCGCTGGCGCTGCCGAATCTCGCGTACGCCGCGCGGCTGGTCCGGGCCGGCCTGCTGGAGGCCTGGCAGAGCGACTGGTATCGAGCCGCCCAGGCGCGCGGGCTGGCACCCTCTACCCTCCTGCTGCGGCAGGCCGCGCCCGCAGCCCTGCTGCCGCTGCTGGCGTGGCTGGCGCCGGCATCGATCAACCTGCTCAGTGGCTCGGCGGTGGTCGAGCAGATCTTCAGCCTGCCCGGCTTGGGCCGCGCGCTGGTGCAGGGCGCGCTCAATCGCGACTACACCCTGGTGCTGGGCGTGGTCGCGGTGGTCGGGGTTGGCATCGTGCTGGTGAACACGCTGGTTGATGCAGCGCGCGGCTGGCTGGACCCGCGCTGAGAGCGTGCGCAGCCGAGCTCCGGCAGCGCCACGCGGCTCCGACTACACCGCGATCACCCGCACGTCCGGCATCAGCCGCCGCAGAGGCACAGCTTGGTCGAGGGCCCGCGTGGCTGAATCCAGCCGGGCATGCAGCAGCGTGACCGCGGTGTCGGTGCTGGAGGAAGAGCGCGGTGCTGTAGGAAAAGTCCGGTGCTGTGGAAATAGCGCGGTGCTGCAGGAATACCGATCGCTGGCGGTCGGCTGCGGCTCGCTGCCGCGGGGCATCAACGACGCGCGCGGTGCCGTGCAGCGGATCCTGCAGGCTGGAAGGACGCGCCTGCAGCGCCGGTTGCCGAGCGGCGCACGCCAGGCGCGCACTGTCAGCCTCGGCGACGGGCTTCTTTCGGCACGGGAATTGCCTGCCTTCGGTTTCGCATGCACGGCCACTCTCGGCGCGTCACGCTTCCCCGCAGGAAATCCCCATGAGTTCACCCGTCGAAGCCCGCGGCACCCAGGTGCGGATTCTCGATCCCAGCTGGGACAAGATGCGCGAAACGGTGCTGATGATGGAGCTTGCGGTCGGTCAGATCGAAGGCGCCATGCGCGACAGCGACAGTTCGGTGCAGGTGCTCACCGACACCTTCACGGTGATGGCCCGACACATGGCGGCGATTGCCCAGGACGCCGGGCGGCTGCCGGACGAGGGCGAACTCGGCGAACTCAAGCAGCGCATGGGCGCCGCCGCGGGCCAGGTCACCGGCATGGTTCATCAGTCGATCATCGCGTTCCAGTTCTACGACCGGCTGGTGCAGCGCCTTTCGCACGTCAGCAACGGGCTCGAGTGGCTGGTCGGGGTCATCAGCGACGAGCAGAGCGCCGGCAATCCGGCGAGCTGGCTGGAGCTGCAGGAGAAAATCCGCTCCCGCTACTCGATGCCTGAAGAGGTCGAAATGTTCGAGGCCGTTTTGCTGCACGGCAAGTCGGTCAAGCAGGCCCTGCACGAGTTCATGAAAAAGATGAAGAACAAGAGCGACGACATCGAGCTGTTCTAGGCAGCGCGCGCTCAGGCCGGGCGCTGCAGCCGCAGCACCGCGCCCTGCAGCATGGTGCCGCGCTCGCGGCGCAGCTCGATGGGCTCGCACAGGTCGATGCCAAGTTCGTGCTCGCCGCTCAAGCGCTGCAGATAGCCGAAGCCGTGCGCGTAGCGACCGCTCGGCTGCAGCAGATAGTCCGCCTCGGGGCTCATCTCCACCGACAGCAGCAAATGACCTCCGGGGCGCAGGCCGCGTCGGACGGCAGCAAACAGCGCACCGAGCGCACCGACATAGATCACCACGTCGGCAGCCAGCATCAGGTCCCAGGCCGATTCCGGGCCGGCCTCCAGAAAGGCCTGCAGGCTGTCAACGTGGAGGGCGTCGTAAAGTCCACGCTGCCGCGCGCGCTCGATCATCTGCGGCGACAGGTCCACCCCCTCCAGTCGACGGGCGCGAGGCCGCAGCAGCGGCGCCGACAGGCCCGTGCCGCAGCCGAGGTCGAGGATATCCAGGCCTTCGCCCGCGGGCAGATAGGCATCGAGCTGGGTCGGCAGCCGATAGCCCAGGCCGTCGACCAAACGGGTGTCGAATTCGCCGGCCATCTGGTCGAACAGCTCGCGCACGAAGTCCTCGGGCGGCGCCGGCGGCGTCTCCCCGCGCAGTGCGGCGCGCTTGAACAGGAGCCGAGAGCTCGGATCGCTGGCGCGTGTGGCGTGCTCAAAGGCGGCGTCAGCGTCCTCGGTGCGCCCCAGCTGGCTGAGCGCGTCGCCGAGGTTTTCCCAGGCCGCGGAGCCGCGTGAGTCCAGCTCCACCGAGCGACGCAGCGCGGCTTCGGCCTCGTCGACGCGCGCCGCGCGCAGCAGGGCTCGGCCCAGCGTGCACCAGCCGATCGCGAATCCGGGGCTGCGCTTCAGCGTCCGCTGCAGCAGCACCAGCGCCTCGCTGACCGCCTGTCGATCCAGCAGCAGGCTGGCCAGATTATTGGCGGCCTGCATCAGCCCGGGATCGGCGCGCAGGGCGGCCTGATAGCTGGCCTCGGCGGCCTCGCGCTCGCCGCTTTCCGCCTGCAGCACCGCCAGGTTGTAGTGCGCGGCGGCAAAGCCCGGCGCCAACGCCGCGGCCTGGGCGAAGTGCGCCAGCGCGCCGGCGCGATCGCCCTCCGCCAGCGCAATGGCGCCGGCCTGAAACTGCGCGCCAGGGTGCTCGGGCGCGTGCTCCAGGCACGCGTGAACCGCCGCCTTCGCCTGCGCCAGATCACCAACCTGAGTGGCCGCCGCCGCACGCAGATAGAGCGAATCGATGGACTCGGTGTCCGGCGCGATCGCGCCGAGTTCGTGCAGGGCGGCCGCGGGATCGCCGGCCGCCATGCGTGCCGACGCCCGCGCGTAGAGAGCCTGCTGCGGCTCGGTCACTGGCCTTCGGCTCCGGGGCTGGCCGGCATCCGCAGCTGCAGCCAGCCGGCCAGACGTCGGCGCGCCTCGTCGACGCCAATGCCGCTGGGCGCGGAGAACAGCTGAGCGGTTTGCCGATCGCTGAGCTCGGAGCGCACCTGGCGCAGGGTCTTTGCCTGGGCTTCGCGACCCAGCTTGTCGGCCTTGGTCAGCAGGACATGTGCCGGCAGGCCGCGCGCTTCGGCGAAGCCGAGCATTTGCAGGTCGTATTCACGTAGCGGATGGCGGATGTCCATCACCACCACGAGCCCTGCCAGCGCGCGGCGGGACTGGAAGTAGCCCTCGATCAGCCCGCGCCAGTGATCGCGCAGCTCGGGCGGCACCTTGGCGTAGCCGTAGCCAGGAAGGTCGACCAGATAGCGGCTCGCGGCCAGCTGGAAGTACACCAGCTGCTGGGTGCGGCCGGGGGTCTTGCTGGTGCGCGCCAGCGCGTTTTGCTCGCAGATGCGGTTGATTGCGCTGGATTTACCGGCATTCGAGCGACCGCTGATCGCGACCTCCAGGCCGTCATCGGTGGGCAGCTGACGCGGCGTGTGGACGCTCAGCAAATAGCTGGCGTCGCGGAAGGGATGGTGCTCGGACATGGGTTTTCCGGAAGCGGACGGGGCAGGGCTTCGTTGACCCGTCATGGGCAGGCTGGAATAATCCCGCGATTCCCGCGCCTGCCGCAGCCTGCGGCGGATCATCAGCGGTCGAGACAGCATTCCAGTTCGGAGCAAGTGTAATGAGTTTTCGCCGCATCCTAGGGCTGGCGGGCCTTTTGGCCGCCACATCCGCTCTCGCCCAGAGCCCTGCATCGAGCCCTGCGCAGGTCATCGCCGCACCGCAGCCTGCCGCGGCTGAGATGGCTACCCTGGCCGACGAAAGCATTCCGGCCAAGCCGGGAGACGCGACCGCCGGCGCCGCCAAGGCCGCCGTCTGTGCGGCCTGCCACGGCATGGACGGCAACGCCGCCATCGCGCTGTATCCGAAGCTCGCCGGCCAGCACGAGCGCTATCTCGCCCGTCACCTGCAGCTTTACAAATCCGGTGAGCGCGCCAACGCAATCATGCTCGGCTTCGCCGCAATGCTGTCGCCACAGGACATGCGCGACCTCGGCGCCTACTTCGCCACGCTGCAGGCGCGCCCGGGCACCGCCGATGAGTCGATCATCGAAAGCGGCCCCAACGTCGGCAAGCGGTTCTACCAGGTCGGCGAGCAGCTCTTCCGCGGCGGAAATGCCGAGCGCGGCATTCCGGCCTGTGCGGCCTGCCACGGCCCAGCCGGTGCCGGCAACCCCGGCCCCGCCTACCCAAGCCTGGCCGGCCAGCACGCCGCCTATACCGCGGCCCAGCTCAACGCCTATCGCGATGGCGCGGTGTACGGCAGCGGCGATCGCGCCAACGCGGTGATGGCGGGCGTGGCCCGCTACCTCACCGACGAAGAAATTCAGGCCCTGGCCACCTACGCCGAAGGCCTGCACGCGGCCGAGTAAGCGCCGACGGAACTTGCGCGCCGGTGCGGGGGTCTGTCGCCACCCGCAGCAGCGACGGTCTCACCCGACCCCACTCGTGATGCTGTATTCAGACTGGCCCGCCTACTCTCGGCGGGCCTCTAATTTCCGGAGCCCCACCATGCTCAAGCACGTCTTTGTTGCCGTCGTCCTGTTCGCCTCCGCAGCCGCCTGCACCGCGCAAGTGCCGCCCGCCGCAGCCGCGGTCGAAGGCACCGACTACCAGCTGATCGATCCGCCGGTCCCCAGCTCGGCGGCGCCGGGCAAGATCGAAGTAATTGAGGTGTTCGGCTACAGCTGCGTTCACTGCGCCAATCTGCAGCCGCTGGTCGACCAGTGGAAACCGACCCTGGCGGACGACGTGCAGTTCAGCTACATGCCCGCCGTGTTCGGCGGCGCCTGGGAAATCTACGGCCGCGCCTTCTACGCCGCCGAGACCATGGGCCTGCTGGAGAAGTCGCACAGCGCCACCTTCACCGCCCTGCACACCGAGCGCAAGCCGGTCACCAGCGTCGAAGATGTGGCCGGCCTGTTCACCAGCTACGGCGTGAGCCAGGAAGATTTCATGGCGAGCATGCAGAGCTTTGCCGTCAACGCCAAGATCGCGCGCGCCCAGCAGACCGTGCAGCGCTACGGCGTCGACGGCACCCCGGCCATCATCATCAACGGCAAGTACCGGGTGATGTCGCCGCAGCAGGGCGGCTTCCAGAAGATGCTGGCCACGGTCGATGCGCTGATCGCCAAGGAGCGCGCCGCGCTGGCGTCGAACTGACCGTCATCGCGCAGCGCGCCCTCGGATGATTACGCCAACGGCCCCGGTCGCGCCCGCGCCCGGGGCCGCTTCTTCCAGGCTTACCGCTTCTGAGGCGACCGCTTCTGAGGCGACCGCTTCCGAGGCGATACCTGCCGGCAGCACCCGGCTGTCGGTGCTGAGCGCCAACATCCAGGCCGGCGCACGCACCGATCGTTACAGCGACTACGTGACCCGTCCCTGGTCGCACCTGCTGCCGATGCGCGAAAAGCGCGGCAATCTCGACGCCCTTGCCGGCATGGCCCAGGGCTTCGACCTGGTTGGGCTGCAGGAGACCGATCCCGGCTCGCTGCGCTCGGGCTTCATCAACCAGACCCACTATCTCGCCGAACGCGGGCGCTTTCCGTTCTGGAGCCACCAGCCGAACCGCCGGATGGGCGGCTTCGCCACCAGCGCCAACGCGCTGTTGAGTCGGCTGGAGCCGCAGGAGGTGGTTGACCACCCGCTGCCCGGCCGCATCCCCGGCCGCGGCGCCCTCTTGGCCCGCTATGGCCAGGGCAGCGAGCAGCTGCTGGTGGTGGTGGCGCATCTGTCGCTGGGGCTGAAGTCCCGGCAGGCGCAGCTCGCCTTCATCGCTGAACTGATCGAAGGCGCGCCGCGCGCGGTGCTGATGGGCGATTTCAACTGCGAGCCGCTGTCGGCCGAAATGCAGGGCCTGTATCGGCGCACCTCCCTGGCCCCGCCGAGCAGCAGCCTGCCGAGCTTCCCCAGCTGGCGGCCAAAGCGCGCAATCGACCACATCCTCGTCTCCGAGGGCATCAAGGTGCGGCGCCGCTGGCTGCTGGAAGGCGCGCCGGCCGACCACCTGCCGGTTGCTGCGGAAATCGAGATACCCAGCCTACTGTAGGCGGATCTGCGGAAGGGACGGCCCCTCGCCCACCGCCTGATTCTTTTGCCAGGCAGCGGCACCCACGCAGTCACCAAGCGCCCGCGCCGCAAAAGCGAAGGCCCCGCACATGCGGGGCCTTCGTCGTTTCAGCGGACCGGCAGCGGCGCGCGGCCACTGCCGGATGCACTCAGAACTTCAGCTCGAACTTGCCGTAGACGAAGCGCTCCGGCAGGTCGTAGGTCGAGGCGTCATAGCCGTTGAGGGTGCATGACAGGCACAGCGGCGCCTGCTTCTCGAACAGATTGTTGGCGCCCAGAGCGAACTGCGCACTTTCAAGCCACGGCGCCTTCCAGCCCAGCTGCAGGTCGTGGTAGGTGGTGGATCCCAGCGGGTTGGCATTGGGCGCCGGGTCGCGACATACCGCGAAGGTCCGGGCTGCACCGCAATCCTCGGTCAGACGATCAATGAAGCGGCTGGTCCAGCGCGCGCTGAAGTTGCCGTAGGCCCAGTCGAGGCCGAGGTTCGAGGTCCACTCAGGGATGCCACTGTTGCTGAGTTCACGGCCGACGGTGCGGGGCTGCACCACGCCGTTGGCACCGACCGCGACGTAGTCGCGCACATGGGTGTTGTGCCAGCCCAGACGGAACTGGCCGAAATCGGTCTCCGGCAGCGTCCAGGACAGACTGAGGTCGATGCCGTCGGTCTCGATCACGCCGAGGTTGACCAGGCGGTTGGCGAAGCTGTTGATGCCACCCGTGCTGGCGCGCGCGATGCCCCTACAGAACGGCGAGCTCGCGCCGCCGGCCACACAGAGATTCAGCTGAGTCTGCGCGTCAATCGCCTGGATGCCGCCTTCCAGCTCGTGCTTGTAGTAAGAGGCCTCGATATCCAGGCGCTGCGACCAGGCGCTGTCCACCGCGAAACCCGGGCTCCAGACCACACCAAAGCTGGTGCTGTCCACGCGCTCGGGATTGAGATCGGGGTTGCCACCGGTGATCACCGAGATCTGCGAATTGGCCTGGGTCGCACCGGCCGGCACGCCGAAGGCCGCGCAGTTGGCGGTCGGCGGGGTGCCGGTGACGCCGATCAGGCAGGGATCGACCAGGGTCGCGTCGAAGCGGCTGGCCGAACCGAACAGCTCGCCGATTGACGGCGCGCGGAAGCCTTCGGCGAAGGTGCTGCGCAGCAGCCATTCATCGGTCAACTGCCAGCGCAGGCCAAGCTTGCCGGTGGTTTCGCCGCCGAAGGTGGAGTAGTCGGAGTAACGGACCGCCGCGCTCAGATCGAGGCGCGAATTGCCAGCGGCGTAGATCGGCGCGTTGAGCTCGACGAAGTACTCGTTGACGTCGTACTCACCGGCGGTCGGCAGCGAGGGCACGCCGTTGTATTCGCCGGCCACCGTCAGCGCATCCGGCCGGTACCAGCCGTCAAGTTTGCGGTACTCAAAGCCGGCGGCGAAGGCCAGCGGCCCGGCCGGCAGATTGAACAGGTCACCGGAGAGGTTGCCCGAGACCAGCTGCAGGTTGTTCTCGCTGCGGTCGTTCACGATCGGCTGGATGTAGGCCAGCATCGCCGGGGTAATCGAGCCGGGGCCAGCAAAGATGTTCAGGGGCACACAGCGCGGGTCGGAGGTGCAGTTGGCGAGCGGGCCCAAGGCCAGGTTGATTCGGCGGATGTTGTAGCTGCCGAAGTTGGTTTGTTCGGCGCGGTTGCTGCTGCGGGCGTAGTTCAGGTCCCACAGCAGGCTGCGGTTGGCGATGTCGAGTGCGCCTTCGAGGCCGGTGCCGAAGTACCAGGTGTTGACATCCTGCTCAAAGCGACGCGGGCCGCCCTCGACCGGGCGCCGCCCGATCAGCACCAGATTGGCGCCGGGACCGCTGGAGATGAGATCTATGCCAAACGGGTTGAAAGGGTTGCTGGCGGAAATCCGGATGTTGTCGGCAAAGGGGTTGCCGGTGCCGGCATCCGGGCCGAGGAAGATCGGCTCGGGCGCGGCCTGGTTGGCCGACTGGCGGTTGTTGAACAGGGTCCGCACGTATAAGTTGGTGTTGTCGTTCAGTTGAAAACGCGCCTGACCGAAGGCTGACTTGCGCGTATTCGGGGTGAGGATCAGGTTGAACTGCGAGAAGTTGAAACGGTTGTCGGTGGTGAACGGGATGAAGTCTTGCGGGAAGCGCGGGCCGTTCGGGAAGAATTGGCCGTTCGGCGTGGTGATGTTGCAGAACGGCACCGGCGGGGTCGCCGGATTGTTGTCGCGGTCGACCGCCGGGCAGGCCGAGTTGGCGGTGCCGGGGAAGAAGATGAAGCGCCCGTTCGGGGTGCCCGAGCTGCCGAAGGCCAGCCCGGTGCCCGGACGCGGCACGCCGGAGAACTCGTAGGTCGATGAGGCTATTTCTTCCTGCTCGTTGCGGGACACACCGAGAAAGAAGGTGTGCCGCTCGCCGCTGCCGCCGATGCTGGCCTCGACCGAATTCGTCTTGCCGCGGCTGCCGCCGTAGCCGCCGTACTGCACCGACACCGAAGCGCCCTCGGTATCACGGCGGGTAATGATATTCACTACGCCGGCGATTGCGTCCGAACCGTAGATCGAAGACGCGCCGTCTTCCAGGATCTCGATGCGCTCGATGATGCCGACCGGGATGGTATTGAGATCGGTGGCCGCGCCGACACCCGAGGCGGAGGATTCGTTTACCCAGCGGATGCCATCAACCAGCACCAGCACGCGCTTGGGGCCGAGATGGCGCAGGTCGACCGTCGCCGAACCGGCGCCGACGCCGCTGCCGTCCGGCGGGAATCCGAAATTGCCGCTGGAATTGAACTTGGTGTTGAGCGACGAGCCGGAGGCGGTGATCTGCTGCAGCAGGTCAGCGACCGAGGTCAGGCCGGTGCGCTCGATCTGCTCGCGGGTGATGACCTGGACCGGCGATTGACCCTCGATTTCGGCTTTTTTGATGCGTGAGCCGGTGACTTCGACGCGCTCCAGCTGACGCGGGTCATCCTGCGCGGCGGCCAGTGCCGGCAGCAGGAGCAAAGGCAGCGCGCAGCGAATCGCTGCCGCCAGGCGGATAGATGAACTGATCATGATTCCCCTCACGGATGTGGCGCCTCAGGCGCGAAATGCGCGCGGATCGCTCCCCCGAGCCACCGCTGCGCCCGTGAACTTGTAGTGAGTTTGGCTGTTCTTGGCAAGTGTCCTCCGCACTGGCAACTGTTCAAGCCAGCAACAGCGACGCGCCGACCAGATACAGAAATCCTGCGAAAATCCGCTTCAGGGCTGGCCCCGACAGCCGATGCGCGAGCCGCGCGCCGGCGGGCGCGAACATCACTGAGGCTAGGGCGATGCCCAAGGCCGCCGGCAGGTAGACATAGCCGATCGATCCGGACAGCATCGGCGCCGGCGGCGCCAGCACGGCGTAGCTCAGCGCGCTGGACAGGGCGATGGCCACACCGCAGGCGCTCGATGTGCCCACTGCACGCACAGGCGGCACGCCCAGCCAGACCAGCAGCGGCACCGTAAGACTGCCGCCGCCGATTCCCACCACCGCCGACAGCCCGCCGATCCCCACGCCCGCCGCGGCCAGCCAGAGCGAACGCGGCGCGTCCTCGCGCGGCACGCTCGAACGCGGCGTGCCGAACGCCAGCTGGCTGCCGGCCAGCAGACAGAAACCCGCAACCCCGTAGCGAAGCGAGTCGCTGGCCAGCGTGCTCGCCAGCAGGGCCCCAAACACGCCGCCCAACATCAGACCGGGCACGAGGGTCCAGACACTCGGCCACAACACGCCGCCGCGGCGGCTGTGGGCGCGCGCCGAAGAGAGCCCGGTCAGGACGATGCTGGCGAGTGAGGTGGCCAGCGCCACGTGCATCAGCTGCTCGGCGGGCACGCCCTGCAGCGGCAGCAGCCAGGCCAGCGAGGCCACGATCACCAGCCCGCCGCCGACGCCCAGCAGCCCGGCCAGCAGACCGGCGCAGGCGCCAAGCGCGAGATACAGAAGGAGAATGCTCATCTTCGGCTTGCTAGTCTTGGGCGGCGCTGCACCCTAGCAGCCGCTGCGCCCGCGGTCAGCCCGCGGCGTCTTCCTCCCCGACCACGGACGACACGGAATGTTGAGCCGAGTGCTCCTGTTCGCCGGCTGCCTGGTGGCGGCTTTTCAGATCAAGGCTGCGGATTCGGCTGCCGAGGCGGCCCGCCTGTTCGCGCTGCGCAGCGCGCTGGCGCAGGCGCCCACCGCTCGGGAGGCGGACTTCAGGCAGCTGGAAGCTCAGCTGGGCGCGGACCCGATCTGGCCTTGGGTGCAGCTGACCCGCCTGCGCCACCAGCGCGCCGAACTGAGCCCTGCGCGCGTTGATGCACTGCTGCTGCAGCAGGCCGGCCGGCCGGTTGCCGCGGGCGTTCGCCGCTTGGCGCTGGCCGAATTCGCCAAGCGCGGCGACTGGCCGGCGTTTCGACGCTTCGACAGCGGCGGCCTCAGCCAGACCGATCCAGAGCTGCGCTGCCATGCGCTGACCGCGCGCTTCGCCCGCGGCAGCGATACCGAGGTCATCGAGGACGCGCTGCGCGAATGGGACCGCGGCGATTCGCTGCCGGCCGCCTGCGACCCGGTGATCGCCGGCCTGCGCAGGCTGGGACGCGTGGACTCGGCGCGCGTGATCACGCGGATCGAAGCCGCCGCCGCACGCGGCAATTCGGGCTTGATGCGCGTGCTGGCGCAACCCCTGACGCCTGAGCTGCGTTCGCAGATCGAGGCCGAGGCGAGCTTTATCGACGCGCCAAGTGCGAGCGCGCTGAACTGGCAGCCCTCTACGCGCACCCGGGACGCCGTCACGGCCGGCCTTGAGCGCCTGGCCAAGCGCGATCCGGAAGCCGCTGAAGCTCTGCTGGATCGGGTCGAGACGCCGCTGGCGCTGGCGCCGGCCGCGCGCTCCCGAGTCCGCCAGGCAATAGCGCTGTGGAGTGCGGCGAGCTACCTGCCCGACTCGGCCGAGCGTTTCGCCCGCGTGCCGGCGGCCGATTTCGACGAACGTCTGCTCGAATGGCGGGTGCGCGAAGCGCTCGCGCGGCGCGACCGCGATGCCGCCATGGCCGCGCTCGCCCTGATGCCAGCCGAGCTGCGCCAGCGCTCGCGCTGGCGTCTGGTCGAAGCCCGCCTTCAGGCGGCCGGCGGCGAGCATGCACGCGCGCGCGCGCTGCTTGAGGCGATTGCTGACGAAGCCAGTTTTCACGGCTTTGCCGCCGCCGACCTGCTCGACCGCGACTACCCCCTGTGCGCGCTCAACGCGCCCGACGATGCCGCCGCCAACGCAGCGCTGGACGCCCTGCCCGGCCTGGCCCGCGCGATCGATCTGTTTCGGCTGGATCGACCGGGCTGGGCCGCGCAGGAATGGCAGGCCGCGCTGGCCGACGTCGCGCTGCCGCTGAAGGCGCTGGCGGTGCAGCGCGCGCTGCAGCAGGGCTGGTACGAGCGCGCCTCGCAGGCGCTCGGCAGCGGCGATGCGATGCGCTACTACGCGCAGCGCTTCCCGCTGCCCCATCGCCGCGTGCTGCGCAGCGAGACTCGCCGGCACGGGCTGGACAGCTCCTGGGTGGCCGGGCTGATCCGCTCGGAAAGCAGCTGGATGCACGCGGCGCGTTCGCCTGCCGATGCGCGCGGGCTGATGCAGCTGCTGCCGGGCACCGCCCGCGACACCGCGCGCCGGCTGGGCCGCAGCTTCTCCAGCCCCGCCAGCCTGAACAGCGCCGACCTCAATATCGAGTTGGGCACCGCCTACTTGCGGCAGATGCTGGACGCGAACGCGGGCCGGCCGGCGCTGGCGACGGCCGCTTACAACGCCGGCCCCGCTGCCGTCGCACGCTGGCTCAGCGCGCGGCCGCACGCTGCACCGCTGCTGGATGATCCCTACCTGTGGCTGGAAACCGTGCCCTTCCACGAAACCCGCGACTATGTCGCCCGGGTGATGGCGTTCAGCCTGATCTATGACTGGGTGCTCAAGCGGCCGGCGCCTTCGCTGCTGAGCCGGATGACCGGCGATCTGCCGCAGGATCGGCACACGATCGAGCGGGGCTTTCGCTGCGAATCAAGTCGCTGAGCGGCGGTTACGTGCCGCCGCCGCGAGCGGCCGGCCCATCACGGACGCGCTGCTGATGAGAGGCCGGCGCAGAGGCGCCCTGCGCCTAAAGCCTGATCGCAGCGAAGCTGCCGCGCCAGGTGCGCCAGTTCGGGTCGCGCGTTCGGCCGCTGAAAGCAGCGCCCTGGCCGGACCCTGCGAGACCAATCGCGCGGCCCGCGCTCGCGTAATTGCGCCATGCGCCGTGCGCCATACGGAATACCGCTCCTGACGCGACCCCGAATCCGCTCAGTTTGATTCGACAATCACCAGGCTTGGCGAACGCATCTTCAGCTCGCCGCCATAGGTCAGCTGCACGCTCAGGCGAAGGTCCACCTCGGTCGCCTCGGGCAGGGTGAAGCGCAGCCGGTGGCGTTTCCAGCCGTGCTCGCCCAGATCCAGCCCCGGCTCCTGGGTCGCGGCCAGCAGGATGTGCTTGCCCATCATTGGCAGATCGCCGGGGCCGAAGCCCAGGGCGCTGACGCTGAGCCCGGTGGCGTCGAAAGGTGCGCCGTAGCTGTCGTCCAGCTCGGCGGCCAGGTCGACAGAAAACTCCATGGTTTTGCCCGCCCAGTCGTTTGCATCCAGCTGCTGCTGGATGATCCCCCAGGGCTCGACGCCGATACGGCGCAGGCTGAGCACGCCGTCCTCGACGTCGTATTCATACGAGCTTGCGCCTGCGTGCTGCGACAGCGTCCAGTGCAGCAGAGACTGCGCGTCACCTGCAATCTCAAAGCGCGGATCAAGCAGAAGACCCGGGGCCACGGGCTCAGCGGCCGCTTCGGCCATCACCGGCTCAGCCGACGTGGATGCGGAGTGCGGCGCTGGGGCGTCGCCGCAGGACGCGAGCAGCAGGGTGATCAGCGGCGCAGCGATTAAGGTCAAACGATTCACTCGGGGAAATCCTTGATCTCGCGGTGGCCGCTGACTGTTAGCGCAGCGACGGACAAAAAAAAATGATTCGGCGAACGTTCTCGTCCAGCTCGGGCCAGGGCGACGGCACTCGGCCGCCGCGCTGGCCCGCGGGTTGGCGGTGAGCTCAGCCTCGATATTTGCCCAGCGCCGCCAGGCCGTTGGCCAAGGCGCGCTCGTGCACGGTGGCCTGAGCCGCCGCAAGGTTGCCGGCGGTGTCCTCACCCCAGATTTTCAGCGCCGCCTGCTGCATGGCGCGACCGTAGGAAAACGACAGCGGCCAGGGGCTGTTGCCGAGCTGGTTCATGGCGTTCAGGTGGGCGGTGGCGGCTTCATCGCTCTGGCCGCCGGACAGGAACACGATGCCCGGCAGGTTGGCCGGCACCGAGGCCTTCAGGCAGCGCAGAGTGGCAACCGCGACTTCTTCGATGCTGACCTGTTCAAGGCAGCTCTTTCCGGGCAACACCATGCTGGCCTTCAGGATGATGCCTTCGATCAGCACGTTCTGCTCGTACAGCGCGCCGAACAGCGAGCGCAGGGTGGCCTCGGTGACTTCGTAGCAGGTCTCGATGTCGTGGTTGCCGTCCATCAGAACCTCCGGCTCGACCATCGGCACGATGCCCTGCTCCTGGCACAGCGCGGCATAGCGCGCCAGCGCGTGGGTGTTGGCGTCGATGCAGGTGCCCGACGGGGTGTCTTCGCTGATGGTGATCACCGCGCGCCACTTGGCGAACTTCGCGCCCAGCTTGGCGTATTCCTTGAGGCGCTCGCGCAGGCCGTCGAGGCCTTCGGTGACCAGCTCGCCCGGGAAGCCGGCCAGCGGCTGGGTGCCCTTGTCGACCTTGATGCCCGGCAGGATGCCGCTGCTGCGCATCACCTCGGCGAAGGCAACGCCGGCCTTGGTGGCCTGACGCAGGGTTTCGTCGTACAGGATCGCGCCGGAGATGTGCTCGCCCAGCTTCGGCGTGGTCAGCAGCATCTCGCGGTAGGCGCGGCGATGTTCTTCGGTGTTCTCAACGCCGACCGCTTCGAAGCGCTTCTTGATGGTGTTGGTGGATTCATCGATGGCGATGATGCCCTTCCCCGGGGCCACCATGGCCTGGGCGATGTCTTCCAGCTGTTCGATGCTCATGAGCGGCTCCGTTGGCGGCCGCCGGCGCAGCGCCGGAAGCCTTGAGGGCGATGTGCCGCCAGGATCTGGGCGGCAGGCGAAAATGGGATCTGGGCGGGCGGGCTGTAGGCAGCGCCGACCAGCGCGCAAGTATAGCGGCAGCGGCCGTCCGGCCCCATCCGCGGGCTCGACAAACCCCTTTCATCGAGGGGCTGCGTATACGCCCCCGCCTGGCCCGATCCGCCAGAGGGAGCCGACCACATGCACAGCTTTGACGCCGCACCCGAGTCGTTCAATCCGCTCCGCAGCCTAGGGATGGCCGTGGCCATCGCGGTGCACATTGGCGCAGGGCTGATGCTGTTCGCCGCCGCGGACGGCAGCGCCGAAACCTCCGAGCTGCGGGTCGAAAAGCTGGAGGTCATCTGGATAGCCGTTCCCAAACCGAAGCCTGTGCTCGAGATACCGCCGATACCGCCGGCGCCGCCGCGCCTGCAAAAAACCCCGCCGCGGCCGCAGCCCCCGGCGCCGACGGTGCAGGTGGTGGTGGCGGCTCCGCAGTTGGCGATACCGATTGCGGCCGCGCCGACCGCGGAGCCCGCTACGACCTACACGCCGGCGCAAACGCCCGCGCCCAGCGGCCCGGTCGAGGTAAGCAGCCTGGAGTACGCGCAGCGACCGGGCTCACCGCGCTACCCGAAGCCCGCACTTCTGGCCGGCCACGAGGGCACGGTGCTGCTGCGCATCCATGTCGATGTCGACGGACGCCCCACCCGGGTCGAGGTCGCGAGCAGCAGCGGCCATCGGTTGCTGGATCGGGCGGCGGTCGAGTTCGCGATGCGTCAGCTGCGCTTCAAGCCGGCCCAGCGTGACGGCCGGCCGGTGCCGGCGATCGCTCAGGTGCCGGTGGCCTTCGCTCTGCCCGACCGCGCCTGAGCCAACGCCGGCACCGGCGCTCGGGCGCCTGAGCGCGCGCGCGTCGGCTCAGGTCGGGAAGAATCCGCGGATACCGGCGACCCCCTGCGCGCCCGCGTCCCGCGCCGCGCGCAGGTCGTCGGGGCCAACCCCGCCCAAGGCATACACAGGCAGCGTCACCGCAGCGCGCAGCTCGGCAAAGCGCTCCCAGCCCAAAGGCTGCGCCTGTGGATGAGTGGCAGTGGCCTGCACCGGCGACAGCAGAGCGAAATCGCAGCCCAGCCGCTCGGCCTGGATCAGTGAAGCGCAGTCGTGGCAGGAAGCCGCGAGCACGCTGAGCCCGGCGGGCCGATCCCGCAGCTGCATCAGCAGCGACTGCCGCATCTGCGCACCGACTCCCAGAGCGTTGGTCAGGGCCAGCGTGCGGCAATCCGGCGCGTTGATCAGCAGCTCGATTCCGAGCGACCGGCAGCGCCGTGCGGCGACTGCTGCCAGGGTCTGCAGCGCGTCCCAGGCCAGGTCGGGCAGCCGCAGCTGCAGTCGTTGCGCGCCGAGCGCGCCGGCGAATTCCAGGGCCTGCTCAAGCTGGGTGACTTCGCTGATATCCGGCCGCGTGATCCAGTAGTGGGGAGGCTGACGCAGCGCCGCCAGCGCCGGCCGGTCCGCCGCCGGCATCCGCAGAGGCTCGATGTCGGCCAAGGGCTGCCAGCGCAGGCGCTGGCCCTCGCGACCCTGCGGTTGGCCGTGCCAGCTGAGTACTCGCAGCACCTCCAGCCGCAGGCGCCGTGCCCGCTGTAGTTGCGGCACCCGGATCAGCGGCTCGGTGTGCCCGATGCGAATGCCGAGCTCCTCTTCGAGCTCGCGCGCCAGCGCCGCGTGCGGGGCCTCGCCGATCTCGCATTTGCCGCCCGGGAACTCCCATCGACCGGCGTCCTCACGGCCCGCGGGCCGCTGCGCCAGCAGCACGCGCTCCTGCGCGTCGATCAGCACGCCAGCCATGACGTGCAGCAGCGGAAGCTCGGACATGGCGGAGCGGCTCCTCAGCTGCGACGAAGCCGCGCAGGGCGCGGCTTCGTGGTTCAACGGGGAAAGATCAAAAGGCGACGGCAGCCAAGCGCGCGCTTACGTTCCCCTGGGCGACTCATCCAAGCTGACCGTGACAGTGCTTGTACTTCTTGCCTGAGCCGCAAGGGCAGGGATCGTTGCGGCCGACCTTCGGATCGACCCGCACGGGGGTCTGCCCGGTCAGCGCCTGCTGCACCTGAGCCGCTTCCTCGTCAGCGCCGTAGCCGCCGGAAGTCTCGTGCTGGAACTGCATCTTCTGCGCGCCGGCTTCGGCGCGGCGGCGCTCTTCGGCCTCCAGCTGCTGGACTTCGTCCTCGCTGCGAACGCGCACCCGCGCCAGCATCGTGGTGACTTCGCGCTTGACCTTGTCCAGCATCTCGGAGAACAGCTCGAAGGCTTCGCGCTTGTACTCCTGCTTCGGCTGCTTCTGCGCGTAGCCGCGCAGGTGGATGCCCTGTCGCAGGTAGTCCATGCGCGCCAGATGCTCCTTCCAGGTGCCGTCCAGCACGGTCAGCATCACGTGCTTCTCCAGCGCCCGCATCAGATCGGGGCCCACCTGGGCCTCCTTCTCGGCAAACAGCGCATTGGCCGCCTCGGTGACGTGCGCGGCAACCTCCTCAGCGGTGAGCTCTTCGCGCTCGGCCACCAGCTTGGGCAGGTCCAGCTGCAGGCCGAAGTCGGAAGCTAGCGCTTTTTGCAGACCGCTGATGTCCCACTGCTGGTCGATCGAATTGCGCGGCACGTACTGGTGGCTGATGTCGGCAAACACATCGACGCGGATGTTGGCGATGGTCTCCTGCACGTCCTCGGTTTCCAGCAGCTCATTGCGCTGCTCGTAGATGACCTTGCGCTGGTCGTTGTTGACGTCGTCGAAGTCCAGCAGGTTCTTGCGGATATCGAAGTTGTGCGCCTCGACCTTGCGCTGCGCCTTCTCGATCTGCCGACTGACCAGGCGGTCCTCGATGGCGTCGTCTTCCTTCATGCCGAGGAAGGCCATCGCCTTCTGCACCCAGTCGGCGGCGAAGATGCGCATCAAGTTGTCTTCAAGCGACAGGAAGAAGCGCGAGGAGCCCGGATCACCCTGCCGACCGGAGCGGCCGCGCAGCTGGTTGTCGATGCGGCGGCTCTCATGCCGCTCGGTGCCGATGATGTGCAGGCCGCCTGCCGCCAGCACGGCGTCGTGGCGCTTCTGCCACTCGGCCTTGACGCGCGCGGCTTCCCCCTCATCAGCGCCCTCGCCCAAAGCCTGCAGCTCGGCTTCCAGCGCGCCGCCGAGCACGATATCGGTGCCGCGGCCGGCCATATTGGTGGCGATGGTCACCGCACCGGGGCTGCCGGCCTGGGCCACGATTTGGGCCTCGCGCTCGTGCTGTTTGGCGTTCAACACTTCGTGCGGCACTTGGTCTTTCTTCAGCAGTTCGGCCAGCAGCTCGGAGGTTTCGATCGAGGTGGTGCCCACCAGCACCGGCTGGCCGCGCTCGAAGCAGGCCTTGATGTCTTCGACAATCGCCCGGTACTTCGCTTCCTTCTTCAAGAAAACCAGGTCGGACATGTCCTTGCGGATCATCGGCCGGTGGGTCGGGATAACGGTAACTTCGAGGCCGTAGATGCTCTGGAACTCGTAGGCCTCCGTGTCGGCCGTACCGGTCATGCCGGCCAGCTTCTTGTACATGCGGAAGTAGTTCTGGAATGTAATAGAAGCCAGCGTCTGGTTCTCGCGCTGGATCGGCACGTTTTCCTTGGCCTCGACCGCTTGGTGCAGACCGTCCGACCAGCGTCGCCCGGGGAGGGTGCGGCCGGTGAACTCGTCGACGATGATGACTTCACCGTCGCGCACGATGTAGTCGACGTCGCGCTGGAACAGCGCATGCGCGCGCACTGCCGCGTTCAAATGATGCACCACCGCCAAGTTGTTGCCGGCGTACAGGTCTTCCTCGGCCTCCAGAATGCTGGCGCCGCGCAGCAGCGCCTGGGCGTGCTCCATGCCGGTCTCAGACAGGTGCACCTGCTTGCCCTTTTCGTCGACCCAGAAGTCGCCCTCGGAGTTCTCCTGCGACTGCCGCGTGAGCTTCGAGACCAGCTTGTTGACCCGAATGTAGAGTTCGGGCGAATCGTCGGCCGGGCCGGAAATGATGAGCGGGGTGCGCGCTTCGTCGATCAGGATCGAGTCGACTTCGTCGACGATCGCGAAGTTCAGACCGCGCTGGAAGCGATCCTCATGGCGCAGCGCCATGTTGTCGCGCAGATAGTCGAAGCCGTACTCGTTGTTGGTGCCGTAGGTGATGTCGGCGCCATAGGCGGCTTTCTTGTCGGCGTGCGGCATGCCCGGGTAGACCACGTCGACCGACAGCCCCAGCCAGGTGTAGATCTTGCCCATCCAGGCCGCATCGCGCTTGGCCAGGTAGTCGTTGACCGTCACCACGTGCACGCCCTTGCCTTCGAGCGCGTTCAGATAGACCGGCAGGGTGGCCATCAGGGTCTTGCCCTCGCCGGTGCGCATCTCGGCGATCCGACCCGAGTGCAGCACCATGCCGCCGACCAACTGGACATCGTAGGGGCGCATGCCGAGTACGCGCGTGGCGGCCTCGCGCATGACCGCAAACGCCTCCGGCAGCAGCTGGTCGATGGTTTCGCCCGTGCCGAGCCGCTGGCGGAATTCGTCGGTCTTGGCCTGCAGCGCTTCGTCGGACAGCGCCTGCATGGCGGGCTCAAACGCGTTGATGCGGGCGACGGACTTTGAAAACTGTCGCACCAGGCGCTCGTTTCGGCTGCCAAAGATGCGGGTCAGAAGGGCATTGAACATTGGGAGTTCCGGACGCGACGGTGTGCTGCAGCCGCCGATGGGTGAGAGGGAAGCCTGCTAAGGACGCTGAGGCGGCACCAATGAAAAAGGCCGCCTGAGACAGCGGCCCCTGCGGGAACGCGCTCGGCGCCACAGCGCCGGGCATTCTAACTTGTGGGTGGAGGCCCCGTGAAACAAGGGCCGCGCAAAACGGGCGTGGCGGTTAGCCGCGCTGGCGCGCCTGGCGCAGAAACGGATGGGGATTGACGGTGCGCCCGTTGTGGATCACCTCGATATGCACATGGGAACCGGTCGAGCGGCCGGTGGAACCCATCTTGGCGATCAGGTCGCCGGCGCGGACGCGATCGCCCGGCTTCACCAGATTCTCTTGATTGTGGGCATAGCGGGTGAGGTACCCATTGCCGTGGTCGATGTCGACCATGTTGCCGTAGCCGGGGTGGCGACCGGCGAAAGCCACGACGCCGTCAGCCACGGTGAGCACGTCGGAACCGCGCGGGCCGTTGAAATCGACGCCGGCGTGGAAGTGGCTGCGGCCGGTGAACGGGTCGATGCGGGTGCCGTAATTGGAAGAAGCGTAGCCGGAGCGCACCGGGCTGCCGGTGGGCAGCATCGCGCTTTCGAGCTCTCGGTCCATCAGCAGACTTTCGAGGACGCCCAGCTGCTGGCTCTGTCGCGACATCTGCGCCGCCAGCTGGCCCAGCGAGTCGATCAGCTCCTGCTTGCTGCGGTTGGACACCGCACCCATGTCCTCGGGGCCGCCAAGCGCCGGCGGCTCGGAAAAATCAAACTCTCCGTCGTCCAGCTTGCCAACTTGGGTCAGGCGTTCGCCCAAGGCATTGAGGCGATTGGCATGGGCCTGCAGCTGACCAAGCCGGGCCGCCATCGCGTTCAGCTGTTCCTCCGAGTCGATCTGCGCGGCCTTGATCCCGGCGCGCTGCTCGGTCAACTCGTGGTTCAACGCCTGCAGCTGCTTCAAAGCGGCGTGATCGCTTGCGCGCAGGGCCCATCCAATACCGAATCCGCTGCCGATCAGCAGGGCCAGCGTCGCCAGCCCTCCCGCAATCAAACGCGGGGCGAGCAGATTCAGCTTGCGCGGCGCTTTCAAGAAACTCGCTACGATGATGATGTTCATACGACCTCGGCCAATCGTTCGCCCATGCAGACTTCCTCCAAGAGCACCTTCACACCGCTACTCGCGGCAAACAAAGGATCTTCCCTCGATGGCCTGATCGACCGTGCCCGTGCCTTGGGCGCGCTCGATCTTCGTCTGCGTCAGTCCCTGCCCGAGCCGCTTGCCAGCCAGTGTCGACTGGCCAACGTGCGCGAGGGCAGGCTTGTCTTTCTGGTCAACTCCCCGGTCTGGAAGGCCAAACTTCGGCTGTATGCGGACAGCCTGATGGCTGCCGCGGCCGAGGCCGGAATCCGGGCCGTCGAACTCACCGTGAAAGTGGCGCCGATGCTGACCGTTCCCCCGGAGCAGGCATCGCACACACCCGTCACACCTGCAGCCGCGGCAGCATTCCGGGATGCAGCCCTCCAGGCCACCGATCCCGAACTGCGCCAGCAGCTGCTGGCTTTGGCCTCCCTGGCCGAACCGCACTCCTAAAAACAAAGGGGCACTGCCCCGGGGCCGCCAAGCCGGCGGCCAAGCTGAATTGCGTGAGTCTTATGCGATGGCCTGCGCCGGGTGGGCGTAGGAAATGGGGGCGGTGGCCTCGTCTTCGAAGATCACCTCTTCCCAAGCCGACTGGTCCGCGATCAGCGCGCGCAGCAGCAGGTTGTTGAGCTGATGCCCCGACTTGTAGCCGTAAAAGGCGCCAATCAGGCTGTGCCCCAGCAGATACAGATCGCCGATCGCGTCGAGAATCTTGTGCTTGACGAACTCGTCCTCGTAGCGAAGACCGTCCTCGTTCAGCACGCGGTAGTCGTCGAGCACGATCGCGTTGTCCATCGACCCGCCGAGCACCAGATTGCGCTCGCGCAGCATCTCGATGTCCTTCATAAAGCCGAAGGTCCGCGCGCGGCTGACTTCTTTGACGAACGATGTGGTCGAAAAATCGATTTCAGCTTGGGAAGCGCCACGCGAAAACACCGGGTGGCGGAAATCGATGGTGAATCCGACCTTGAAGCCCTCGAAGGGCTCGAAGCGCGCCCACCGGTCGCCGTCTTTGACGGTGACGGTGCGCTTGATGCGGATGAATCGCTTGGCGGCATTCTGCTCTTCGATTCCGGCGGACTGCAGCAGAAACACGAAGGGGCCGGCCGAGCCATCCATGATCGGCACTTCGGCCGCCGATAGATCGATATAGCAGTTGTCGATACCAAGCCCGGCGAGAGCCGACAGCAGGTGCTCAACCGTGGCTATTCGGACGCCGTTCTCAACCAGGGTGGTCGACATACTGGTTTCGCCGACGCTGTGCGCGGTGGCCTTGATTTCGGCGGGCTGCGGAAGATCGGTGCGGCGGAAAACTATGCCGGTATTGATCGCGGCGGGCCGCAGGCTCATGTAGACCTTTTCACCGGAATGAATGCCAACGCCGGACGCCCGGATGGCATTTCTAAGCGTGCGTTGACGAATCATGCGGAGGCGGTCTCCCGGCGGAACCCGTGACAAAACGTCCCGGAGGATAGCACAGGCGATAGGTCACGCAAGCGTCGTAGTCGGGGAAAACGCGACAGCCTGTTGTAAATTCACAACACTCCGCGCTGCCGCGACCGCCCCCCGGGAACGGGCGGGAGACGGTCGCGGCGCGTTTTTACGGCCTTCTCTCAGTCGGCCTGACGACGCAGGAAGGCCGGGATGTCGAGGTAGTCCATCGGCAGATCGGCGGTGGCCACGCGGCCCTCGGTGGGTGTACGGCCGCGAGCAATGGGCGCGGCGACCGGGTCCACCGACAGCCCGGTGGTGGCATCGCGCAGGCCGACAACCGGCCGCAGGCGCGGAGCTTCGACCTTTTCCACCCGCTCGTTGCGCGGCTGAGTGCGGGCAGCGGCGCCGCGGTTGAGGCCGGTCGCGACCACGGTCACCCGCACTTCGTCCTGCATGTCGTGGTCAAGCACGGTGCCAATGACCACGGTCGCATCTTCGGAGGCGAACTCCTCGATGGTGCGGCCCACTTCATCGAACTCGCGCATGGTGAAGTCCGGGCCGGCCGTGATGTTGACCAGGATTCCGCAGGCACCGGACAGATTGATGTCGTCCAGCAGCGGATTGCTGATCGCTTTCTCGGCGGCCTCCATGGCGCGCTCTTCGCCGCGGGCCGTGCCCGAGCCCATCATCGCCATGCCCATTTCGCTCATGACCGTACGCACGTCGGCGAAGTCGACGTTGATCAGGCCCGGGCGAACGATGAGATCGGCGATGCCCTGCACGGCGCCCTGCAGCACGTCATTGGCGGCGCGGAAGGCGTGCACCATGGTGGCGTCCCGGCCCAGCACGGTGATCAGCTTCTCGTTGGGGATGGTGATCAGCGAATCGCAGTGGCTGGACAGCTCCTCGATGCCCTTCAGCGCGACCTGCATGCGCCGACGCCCCTCGAACGGGAACGGCTTGGTGACCACGGCGACGGTGAGGATGCCCATCTCCTTGGCCAGCTGGGCAATCACCGGCGCGGCGCCGGTGCCGGTGCCGCCGCCCATGCCGGCGGTGATGAACACCATGTCCGCTCCGGTGATCGCCGCCACGATCCGCTCGCGGTCTTCCAGCGCGGCCTGCCGGCCGACTTCCGGATTGGCGCCAGCGCCGAGGCCCTTGGTGACGCCCGAGCCCAGCTGCAGCACGTGCTTGGCGCCGGTGCCGCGAATCGCCTGCGCGTCCGTGTTGGCGCAGATGAACTCGACGCCCTCCAGGTTCGAATTGACCATGTGCGCCACGGCATTGCCGCCACCGCCGCCCACTCCGATTACTTTGATGACCGCATTGGGTACGGTCCGCTCCACCAGCTCAAACATGTTGTTTCCTCCGTTCCTGTTGCCGCGTGCTGACATCAACCCCTGATTTTTCCGCTGCATCGGCGTCGCCGACCCAGCGCCTAGAATTCGCCTCTGAACCAGTTGCGCAGCCGCCCGAAGGCGCTGCCGACCCTGCCCGGCACCGCCGTGGGGCGGCGCGGATTTTCCTGCTGGCTGCCAAACAGCAGCAGGCCGACGCCGGTGGCGTGCACCGGGTTACCCACCACTTCGCCCAAACCCGCCACGTACTGCGGAATGCCAATTCGCACCGGCATGTGCAGCATTTCCTCGGCCAGCTCGGCCACGCCCTCCATCCGCGAGGCGCCGCCGGTCAGCACCAGTCCGGCGCGCACCAGCTCCTCAAACCCCGAACGGCGCAGCTCGGCCTGAACCATCTCGAAGATTTCCTCGTAGCGGTTCTGCACCGCTTCGGCCAGGGCCTGCCGGGCCAGCCGCCGCGGCGGGCGATCGCCCACGCTCGGCACCTGGATGCTTTCTTCCGCCGTCGCCAGCTGCGCCAGCGCGCAGGCGTAGCGCACCTTGATTTCCTCGGCGTGCGGCGTCGGCGTGCGCAGCAGGTGGGCGATGTCCGAGGTCACCTGGTCGCCGGCAATCGGCAGCGAGGCGGTGTGGCGAATCGCGCCCTGCGCGAACACCGCGATATCGGTGGTGCCGGCGCCGATGTCGACCAGGGCGACGCCCAGCTCTTTCTCGTCGTTGGTCAGCACGGCCTGCGCAGAGGCCAGCCCGGACAGGATCAGGTCGTCGACCTGCAGGCCGCAGCGCTGCACGCATTTCATGATGTTCTGTGCGGCCGACTGCGCGCCGACCACCAGGTGGGCGCGCACCTCCAGGCGCACGCCGGACATCCCCACCGGGTGGCGGATGCCTTCCTGTGAGTTGTCGACGATGTACTCCTGCGGAATCGCGTGCAGGATCTTCTGGTCCGACGGAATCGCCACCGCCTTGGCCGCCTCCAGCACCCGCTCCATGTCGGCATAGCTGACCTCGCCGTCGCGGATCGGCACGATGCCGGGCGAGTTCTTGCACTGCGTGTGGCTGCCGGAAATAGAGGCGTAGACCGAGCGGATCTCGCAGCCGGCCATGACTTCGGCCTCCTCGATCGCGCGCTGGATCGAGTTGACGGTCGACTCGATATCAACCACCACGCCCCGGCGCAGGCCGCTGCTGCCGTGGGTGCCGATGCCGATGACCTCCAGCGGCTCGCCGGCGGTGTACTCACCGACCAGAGCGACCACTTTGGAGGTGCCGATGTCGAGTCCGACGATGAGCGATTTGTCGCCTTTGCGGTTCATGTGGTTTGTCCAGGTTCAGCGGTAGCGGCCGGCGTGGGCTCGGCCCACTGCAGCGCGAAGCCATTGGCGTAGCGCAGATCGGCACGCAGCAGCGGGCGCGCGTCGGCGCGCAGAAGTTCGGGCAGGGCGGCGACGAAACGCTGCAGTCGCGGCAGCGGATCGGTGCGCCCCAGCACCAGCTCGGCGCCGTCGACCGTCACTGCCGTCCAACTGCCGCGCGGCGACAGCGCTAGGCGCTCGACGCGCAGTCCGGCGCGGGCGCCGAGTTCGGCCACCTGCCGATACATCTGCAGCACGGCTGCGGTCTGGCCGTCGGGGCCGTCGAAATGCGGCAGCCCGGTCAGGGTGTCCATGGCCGGGACTTCAAACACCGTGCCGCTGTCGGAGAGCAGCCTCGACTCGCCCCAGCGCGCGGCGGGACGGTGCTCGGTCAGCACGATTTCCAGCGTGTCCGGCCACTGCTTGCGCACCAGCACCCGCTCGACCCAGGGCAGGCCCGCCAGGGCGCTGCGCACGCCTTCGAGGTCGACCGCGAAGAAGCCTTGGCCGAGGTGCGGCCTGACCGCCGCCTGCACCTGCTCAGCGCCGACTCGCTGGAACTCCGCCGACACCCGCAGCTGGGTCAGCGGCCAGCGTTCGGCCGCAAACCAGCCGTTGAGCACGGCCACCACCGGCAGCACGACCACCGTCAGGGCCAGCAGCCAGGCGAGCAGGCGGACCAGCGCGTTCATGGCTGCACCTCGGAAAGCGGTGGGACCATCGCCAGGGTCTGCGCGAGGATGCGTAGACACAGGTCCTCGAAGCCAATGCCCACCTGTGCGGCGGCTTTCGGCACCAGCGAATGGCTGGTCATGCCCGGCGCGGTGTTGACCTCCAGCAGCCAGCTGCGGCCGTGCGCGTCGCGCATCACGTCAACCCGGCCCCAGCCGCGGCAGCCGAGCGCGTCGAACGCCGCCACCGCCAGCGCGCCGAGTTCGGCTTCGGCCGTTCCCGCAAGGCCCGGGCACAGGTATCGGGTCTCGTCCGAGACGTACTTGGCGTCGAAGTCGTACCAAGCGCCCTTGGGCACGATCTGGATGCTCGGCAGGGCTTCGCCGTCGAGCACGGCGACAGTGAACTCGCCGCCCTCGATCAGCTGCTCCATCAGCAGCTCGCCGGGATAGCGCGCGGCCAGTTCGACCGCATCGGCGAGGCCCGCTTCATCGAACACCCGGCTGACGCCCACGCTTGAGCCTTCGCAGGCCGGCTTGACGATCAGCGGCAGGCCGACGCGGCGGGCGGCGGCGAGCACGTCATCGCCGCGGCGCAGGCGCTGGTAGCGCGGGGTCGGCAGGCCCAGGCTGAGCCACACCTGCTTGCTGCGGATCTTGTCCATCGACAGCGCCGATCCGAGCACGTCCGAACCGGTGCAGGGCACGCCGTAGGCCTCCAGCAGGCCCTGAACGACGCCGTCTTCGCCGCCGCCGTGGTGGCCGTGCAGGATGTTGAAGACGCGGTCGACCTCGCCCCGCTGCAGGCAGTCGCGCAGCGCCCGTACGCCGTCCACCGCGAATGCCTCTACGCCGCGCGCGGTCAGCGCCTCCAGCACGTTTCGGCCGGAGTCCAAGGACACCGAACGCTCGGCCGAGGTGCCGCCCAGCAGCACGGCGACGCGGCCGAACTGGAGGGGGTCGATCACTTGAAGGTTCATGCGGGCTCGTCCTTGAGGCCGTGGGTTTCATGCGCGTGCAAATCCAGGCCTTCGGCCGCGAGCTGCAGGCTGCTGCGGCCGATGTCACCGGCTCCGGAGAGAATCAGCAGGTCACCGTTGAGCAGCAAATCCGGCAGGGTGGCGGCCAGATCCCGCGGATGGCTGACCAGCACTGGATCGATGCGGCCGCGGGCGCGGATGGCGCGCGCCAAGGCGCGGGCGTCAGCGCCCGGAATCGGCGCCTCTCCGGCCGGGTAGACCTCGGTCAGCAGCAGCACGTCGACGTCGCTCAGCACGGCGGCAAAATCGTCTAGCAGATCGCGAGTGCGGCTGTAGCGGTGCGGCTGGAAGGCCAGCACCAGGCGCTTGTCCGGCCAGCCGCCGCGCGCGGCGGCAATGGTGGCGGCGAGCTCGCGCGGATGGTGGCCATAGTCGTCGACCAGCTCCGCGTGGCCGGCGCGCAGGGCCAGCGGGCCCAGCCGGTTGAAGCGACGGCCCACGCCCTGGAAGCCGAGCAGAGCCCGCGCGATGGCGTCCGCCGCCACGCCCAGCTGCCAGCCGACCGCAGCCGCCGCCAGCGCGTTCTGCACGTTGTGCAGGCCGGGCAGATTCAGGCGCACGGCGATCGGCGCCTCGCCCGGCAGGTGCAGCTGAAACTGCATCTGGCCGGCGTGCTGCGCAATTTCGCTGGCGCGCACGTCGGCAGCGGGGTCGATGCCGTAGGTGACCAGATGGCGCGGCATCTCGTCGGCCAGCGCGCGCACTTCCTCGTCATCAATGCACAGCACCGCCAGCCCGTAGAACGGCAGCCGGTGCAGGAACTCGTGGAAGGCGGCGCGCACGCGCGCGAAATCGCCGCCGTAATTTTCGAGATGGTCGACGTCGATATTGGTGACCACCGCGATCAGCGGGGTCAGCCGCAGGAAGCTGCCGTCGCTCTCGTCGGCCTCAGCGACCAGCCATTCGCCCTGCCCCAGCCCGGCGTTGGCGCCGGCTGAGAGCAGCTTGCCGCCGATCACGAAGGTCGGGTCCAGTGCGCCTTCGGACAGCACGCTGGCGGTGAGGCTGGTGGTGGTGGTCTTGCCGTGGGTGCCGGCGATGGCGATACCGCGGCGAAAGCGCATCAGCTCAGCCAGCATTTCGGCGCGCGGCACGATCGGAATGCGCTCGGCGCGGGCGGCGACCAGCTCCGGGTTGGCGGGCTTGATCGCGCTCGACACCACCACCACATCGGCGCCAGTGACGTTCTCGGCGCGGTGGCCGATGTCGACTCGCACGCCCTGCTCGCGCAGGCGCAGCGTAGCGGCGCCCTCGGCGAGGTCTGAGCCCGAGACGGTGTAGCCCAAGGTGCACAGCACCTCGGCGATGCCGCTCATGCCGACGCCGCCGACGCCGACAAAATGCACGCGGCGAAAGGCGCTGGCGATGTCGCCGTGGTCGGACAGGCGCCTCATGCGCGGGCCTCCTCAAGGCAAAGGGCTGCCACCTGGGCGGCGGCATCGGGCAGCGCCAGCGCGCGCGCCGCATCCGCCATTCGCCGCCGCAGCGCGGGGTCGGACGCAAGCGCCGACAGCGCCTGCGCGAGGCGATCGCAGAAGCCCTCGCCTTCGACAGCTTTCAGCGCGGCGCCGTGCTCGACGAGGTAGTCGGCGTTGCGGCTTTGGTGGTCATCCGCGGCCGTCGGCAGCGGCACCAGCAGAGCCGGCAGGCCGACCGCACAGAGTTCAGCCAGGGTCGAGGCGCCGGCCCGGCAGACCAGCAGATCAGCCCAGGTGTAGGCCTCGGGCATGTCGGCGATAAAGGCGTCGGTGCGCGCGACCAGGCCCGCGTCGGTGTAGCGCAGCGCGGTGCTGTGCAGATCGCGCGTGCCGGTCTGATGGCGGATCTCGCAGCAGATGCCGCTTGAGCGCAGCGCCTCAGGCAGGTGCTGGTTGAGCGCACGCGCGCCCTGGCTGCCGCCGATGACCAGCAGGCGCAGCGCACCGCTGCGGCCGGCAAAGCGCTGCGCAGGCGGCGCCAGCGCGGCGATTTCGGCGCGCACCGGGTTGCCCACCAGCACTTCCTTACGACCGACAAACGTTCCGGGAAAACCGACCAGACGGCGCCGGGCAAGCCGCGCCAGCCAGCGGTTGGTGAGCCCCGGCGCACGGTTGGATTCGTGCACCAGCAGCGGTCGCCGCAGCAGCCAGGCGGCGACTCCGCCGGGGCCCGCAGCGAAGCCGCCGAAGCTGAGCACGCTGCGCGGCTGCAGGCGCCGAATCAGCGCCAGCGCACGGATCAGGGCGCGCGCCAGCATCAGCGGAGCCAGCAGCCGTCGGCGCAGCCCGGCGCCGCGCAGGCTGCTTACCGGCAGGGTGTGCAGGGCAATGCCCGCCGCCGGCACCAGCCGGGTTTCCATTGCGCCTTCAGCGCCCAGCCACACCACCGGCACCTGCCGCGCGAGCAGTTCCTGCGCCACCGCAAGGCCGGGAAAAATATGTCCGCCGGTGCCGCCGGCGAGGATCAGCACGGGTGCGCTCACGGCAGCATTCCCAGGCGCGGCTCAACCCGGCCACGGACGGGGCCGGGGCCGAACACCGGAGTGGGCGGCAGCGGCTTGGCTTCGGCGGCAGCTGCGCTGGCGCGGCGGTCGCGATCGCGGCCCAAAAGCTCAGCGGGATCGAGCACGTCCTCGCTGCGCAGCCGGCCGGCCTGGCGCAGCGCACGCTCGGTTTCGTAGCTGACCCGCAGCAGCAGACCGATCGCGGCGCAGGTCATCATCACGCTGGAACCGCCGGAGGAGATCAGCGGCAGGGTCAGGCCCTTGGTCGGCAGCAGGCCCATGTTGACGCCCATCGAGACCAGCGACTGCAGGCTCATCCACAGGCCGACGCCGAAGGCGCAGTTGGCGGCGAACATGCGCCCGGCCTCGCTCGCGCGCAGGCCCAGCCAGAATGCGCGCCCGGCGAGCAGCACGAACAGGGTGATCAGCAGACTGACGCCGACGAAGCCGGTTTCCTCGGCGATGACCGCAAAGATAAAGTCGGTATGCGCCTCCGGCAGGTAGAACAGCTTCTGCACCGAGGCGCCCAGGCCGACGCCGGTGCCCTCGCCTCGACCCACCGCGATCAGCGCCTGGGTCAGCTGATAGCCGCCGCCGAAGGGATCGCTCCAGGGGTTCAAAAAACCGACCAGACGCGCCGCGCGGTAGGGCTCGAACACGGCCAGCGCCAGCATGCCCAGCGTGCCCAGGACCGCGGGCGCGAACAGATAGGCCAGACGCGCGCCGCCCAGCCAGAGCATGCCGAAGGTGATCGCCGCAAGCAGCACCGAGGAGCCGAAATCCGGCTGCACCAGCAGCAGCGCGCAGAGGAAGCTGATCGCGGCGACCGGCTTCAACACGCCCCAGGCGCGGTCCTGCAGCTGGTCGCGGTAGCGGACCATGTAGCTCGCCAGCCAGGCGATCAGCAGCAGCTTGACCGCCTCCACCGCCTGGAAACTGATGAAGTAGAGGTTGATCCAGCGCTGCGCGCCGTTGACCCGCTTGCCGATGCCGGGCAACAGCACCAGCACCAGCAGCGCGATGCATAGCAGCAGCAGGGTGCCGCCGTGGCGCTCGATAAAGCGCAGCTCCACCCGCATCAGCAGGATCGCCGCCACCGCGCCGAGCCCGAGAAAAACCAGATGCCGCTGCAGAAAGTGGAAAGGCCCGACCTGCAGGCCCTCGGCGATCGCGATCGAGCTGGACGCGACCATCACCACGCCGATGCTGACCAAGGCCAGCACGATCGCCATCAGCACGCGGTCGAACTCGCCGTCGAGCTGCTCGCGCTTCATCGCCTGCGGCAACGAGAGCCCGAACATCAGCGCACCTTCAAGGTGGCGAGCCCGATCAGCACCAGAATCACGGTGATGATCCAGAAACGGACGATCACGCGCGGTTCGGGCCAACCCTTGAGCTCGAAGTGGTGGTGGATCGGCGCCATCCGGAACACCCGGCGCCCGGTCAGCTTGAAGCTCACCACCTGGATCATCACCGACAGGGTTTCGATTACGAAAATCCCGCCCATGATCACCAGTACCAGCTCCTGGCGGACGATCACCGCCAGCGTGCCGAGCACTGCGCCCAGCGCCAGCGCGCCGATATCGCCCATGAACACCTGCGCCGGGTAGGTGTTGAACCACAGGAAACCCAGGCCGGCGCCGCCGATGGCCGCGCACAGGATCACCAGCTCGCCGGCGCCCGGGATCTGCGGGATCAGCAGGTACTCCGAAAACACCGCGTGGCCCGAGACGTAGGCGAACACCCCGAGCGCGGCCGCGACCAGAACCGTCGGCATGATCGCCAGCCCGTCCAGCCCGTCGGTGAGGTTGACCGCGTTGGAGAAGCCGACGATCCAGAAGTAGGCCACCACGATGAAGCCCAGCCCCAGCGGCAGCGCGAAATCCTTGACCAGCGGGATGTGGAAGGCGGTGGCGGCCGGCACGTCGGCGGTCGCATACAGCGTGACCGCGGCGACCAGGCCGAACAGCGACTGCAGCGCATATTTGTCCCGCGACTTCAGGCCGTTGGGATCACGCCGCACGATTTTCAGGTAGTCGTCGAGCCCGCCGATAAAGCCGAAAGCGACCAGCACGCCAAGCAGAATCCAGATATAGCGATTGGACAGATCGGCCCACATCAGGGTTGCGAGCGCGACGGTCGAGAGAATCAGCGCGCCGCCCATGGTCGGCGTGCCCGCCTTGGAGAAGTGCGAGCTCGGGCCGTCCGTGCGGATCGGCTGGCCGCCGGACTTCAGCGAGGACAGCCGGCGGATGAACGCCGGGCCCAGCCACAGCGACAAGCCGAGCGCGGTCAGCGCGCTCAGGATCGCGCGCAGGGTCAGATAGTTGAAGACCGAGAAGAAGCGCTCGAAGCCCTCCAGCCAGCGCGCCAGTTCAAGCAGCATGCGGGCCTCCTTGCGGGCGTCCTGCCGCTGCCGGCGACGCGTCGAACAGCGCCGCCACCACGCGCTCCATGGCGCTGCCGCGCGAGCCCTTGATCAGCACCTGCAGGCCCTCGGCCAAACCCGGCCGCAGCGCCTCGATGAGAGCCTGCTGAGTGTCGAAGTGCTGCGCCCCGGCGCCGAACGCGCGCGCCGCAGCGGCCGCGTGCTCGCCCACGGTGAAAAGCCGGGCGATACCGGCGGCGCGCGCGCGCCGGCCGATGGCGGCGTGCAGCTCAAGCGCCTGCGGGCCGAGCTCGCGCATGTCGCCAAGCACCAGCCAGCGCGCTTCCGCGCCGCCGCCGGCGAGGGTGTCGATCGCCGCCTCGACCGAGCCGGGGTTGGCGTTGTAGCTGTCGTCGATGATCTGCGCACCGCTCGGATGCGCGCGCGCGCTGAGCCGGCCGGGCACGCCCTGCGCCTGTTCCAGCCCCTCCGCGATCTGCACCAGATCAATACCGGCGGCCAGCGCCAGCCCGGCTGCCGCCAGCGCGTTCATCACGCTGTGCCGGCCCGGCAGCGGCAGACGCAGCCCGATGGCGCCGGCGGGGCTGCGCAGCTCGAAGCGGCTGCCGCCGGCGTCTGTGTGGATTCGGCCGGCGCTGATCTCGGCGCCGTGCTCAAGGCCAAACCGCAGGATCCGCCGGGCGCCGGCCATCTGCGCGAACAGCGGCGCGAACGCATCGTCGGCATTGATCACCGCCACGCCGTCGGCGGGCAGTTCGCGGTAGATCGCGCCTTTGGTCTCGGCAATGCCCAGCAGCGAACCCATGCGCTCCAGATGCGCCGGGCCGATGTTGTTGACCAGGCTGTAGCGCGGCCGTCCGATACGCGCCAGCCATTCAATGTCGCCCGGCGCGCCGGCGCCCATCTCATACACCGCGAATTCGGCGTCCTCGGGCTGGTTCAGCACCGACAGCGGCACGCCGATCTCGTTGTTGAGGTTGCCCGGCGTGGCGTAGGCCGAACCGACGCGGGCGAGGATTCCGGCGAGCAGGGTCTTCACCGAGGTCTTGCCGTTGCTGCCGGTGAGGCCGAACACGCGAGTCCGGCGCTCGGCGGCGAGGCCGGCGGCCAGCCGGCCCAGCGCCCGCCTGGTATCGGCGCAGACCACCTGCGGCAGGGCCAGCGGCAGCGCTCGGTCGACCAGCAGGGCGGCGGCTCCGGCGGCCTCGGCTGCCGCGGCGAAATCATGCCCATCAAAGCGTTCGCCGCGCAGACACACGAACAGGTCGCCCGGCTTCAGCGCGCGCGAGTCGATCTGCACGCGCTGCACCAGGGGTTCAGCGGCAGCGGCGGCGGCATGCAGGCGGCCGTCGGCGAAGGCCGCGACCTCGGCCAGCCGCAGCGGCCTCATGGCGCCACTCCCAGCAGTTCCGCCGCCACGGCGAGGTCGTCGAACGGCAGCCGCCGACCGGCGACTTCCTGAGTGCTCTCGTGGCCTTTGCCGGCAATCAGCACGGTGTCGCCGGCGACGGCCGCCGCCAGCGCCGCGGCGATCGCGAGGCGACGGTCGCGCAGCACCCGATAGCGGGCCTCGGCGCTGAAACCGGCGCAGATCTCGGCAACGATGACGTCGCCGTCTTCGCCGCGCGGGTTGTCGTCGGTGACGATCATCGAATCGGCGTGCTGCTCGACCGCAGCGGCCATCAGCGGGCGCTTGCCGCGATCGCGTTCACCGCCGCAGCCGAACACGCAGTGCAGGCGGCCGCGGGTGTGCTGACGCAGGCTTGCCAGGGCCTGCTGCAGGCCGTCCGGGGTGTGCGCATAGTCGACCACCACCAGCGGCTGGCTGGGCCCGCCGGCGAGACGGTTCATGCGGCCGTGGATCGGCTCAAGCCGCGGCAGCACCGCCGCGATGCGGGCAAAATCGATGCCCAGCGCCAGCAGCACGCCGGCCACCGCCAGCAGGTTGTCGACGTTGAAGCGGCCAAGCAGGGCGGTATCGATCTGCGCGGTTTCGCCGCCGCACTGCAGCTGGAAATGCAGGCCGTCGGCATCGAGCTGAAGATCACCCGCGCGCAGCACCGCATGGCTGTCGCCGGAGCTGCTGCAGCCGATCAGGTCGACGCGCTCGCGCAGGCCGTCGGCAATCAGCGCGCCCTGGGTGTCGTCGAGATTGATGACCGCCGCGCGCAGGCTGTCCCAGGTGAACAGGCTGGCCTTGGCTGCGGCGTAGGCAGCCATGCTGCCGTGGTAGTCGAGGTGGTCGCGGCTGAGGTTGGTGAACACGGCGGCATCGAACTGCACGCCGGCCACGCGGCCCTGATCGAGGGCGTGCGAGGACACCTCCATGACCACCGTCTGCGCGCCGGCCAGCCGCAGCTCGGCCAGCAGGCGGTGCACTTCCAGCACGTCGGGCGTGGTGCGCTGCTGGGCCTTGAGTCGGCCGTGCAGGCCCGCGCCGAGGGTGCCAATGCTGCCGGCGACCCGGCCCAGCAGCTGCAGCGCCTGGGCGCTGAGCTGGACCACCGAGGTCTTGCCGTTGGTGCCGGTCACGCCGACCACTTCCAGGCCCAGTTCCGGCGCGCCGTAGAGACTTTGCGCAAGCAGCGGCAGGCGGGCGCGCAGGCCTTCGATCACCAGCACCGGCACGCCGAGCTCGGGCAGCGCCTGCGCGGAAGGTTCAGCCAACACCGTCAGCGCACCGCGACGTACCGCCTCGGCGGCGTGCAGCAGGCCGTGCGTGCGTTCACCGGCCAGCGCCACAAAGGCTTCGCCCGCAACGATCGTGCGGCTGTCCAGGCGCAGTCCGGAAACGCAAAGATCCGGCACCCCGTTGAGCTCGGGCAGCAGTTCACCGAGATGGATCGGAGGGATCGAGCCGCTCACTGCGGCGCTCCGGTGTCGGGCAAGGGGGCCGCGGCCGCCTCGGCCTCCAGCGGCAGCTCGCCCTCGACCGAGGGCAGCGGCGCCATCGGTGCGGCCACGTACCACTGCTGCACGTCGTCCGGCGGCACGTCAAGAATGCGCAGCGCGTCGGCCATCACCCGCGCAAACACCGGCGCCGCGACCAGGCCGCCGAAGTGCTGCTGGGGGTCGGGATCGTTGATTATCACCACCATCGCCAGCCGCGGTGTGCTGACCGGCACCAGCCCGGCAAACATGCTGATGTAGCGCTTCTCGTAGCCGCCGGCGATCGAGCGCCGCGAGGTGCCGGTCTTGCCGGCGACGCGGTAGCCGGAGACCCGCGCACGGGTGGCGCTGCCCTCCGGGCCGGTGACGGTTTCGAGCATGCCGACCAGGGTCTTGGCCAGCGCCGGGTCGATCACCGAGCGCCCTTCGCCCGCGCCGCCGCGCACAAAGGTCGGCGGCATCATCACCCCGCCGTTGCCCAGCGCCGCATAGGCCTGGGCGATCTGCAGGGCATTGGAGGATAGCCCGTAGCCGTAGGAAATGGTGGCTTTCTCAAGCACGCCCCAGCGCCGCGGTGCGGTCAGCACGCCCGGCGATTCGCCCGGAAATCCAGCCCCCGACAGCTCGCCAAAACCGAACCGCCGCAGCACGTCGTGCAGGTGCTCGTTGGGCATGTCCAGCGCCAGCTTGACCGCCGCCACGTTGGACGATTTGGTCAGCAGTCGGGTCGGGCTGACCGTGCCGAAATTGCGGATATCGCGGATCGTGTGGCGGGCCAGCGGCATGTAGCCGGGGCTGGTTTCGATCGGGGTGTCGGGCTGCCAGCGACCGGTTTCCAGCGCCGCCGCCACGGTGAACACCTTGATCACTGAGCCCGGCTCGAAGATATCGGTGACCGCCCGATTGCGCCGGCTCGACGGGTCCGCGCCGTCGCGGGTGTTGGGGTTATAGGTCGGCAGATTGGCCATCGCCAGCACTTCGCCGGTCGGCACGTCGGTGATCACCACGCTGCCGGAGACCGCGCTGTTTTCTTCCAGCGCGCGCTTGAGCTCGCGATAGGCCAGATGCTGCAGGCGCCGGTCGATCGACAGCGCCAGCTCGCGGCCGGGTTCGGCCGCACTCAGCAGATCAACGTTTTCGACCGTGCGGCCGCGGTTGTCGCGGATCACCCGCTTGGCGCCGGGCACGCCGGTGAGCCAGGCGTTGAAGGCCAGCTCCAGACCCTCCTGGCCGATGTCGTCGATATTGGTGAAGCCGACCAGGTGGGCGGCGATCTCGCCCATCGGGTAAAAGCGGCGGAATTCGCGCTGGCTGTTGACGCCAGGGATGTCCAGCGCCAGCACTCGTTCGGCGTCATCCGGATTCATCTGACGGCGCAGAAACAGAAACTCGCGGTCGGCGCGCTCATTCACGCGCGCCGTCAGCGCCTCGGCGTCGAGGCCGAGCGCGGCTGCCAGCTCGGCAATGCGCTCCGGATGCTTGACCAGCACCTGCGGATTGGCCCACAGCGACGCGACCGGCGTCGACACCGCGAGCGGCTCGCCGTTGCGGTCGGTGATCATGCCGCGCGAGGTCGGGATCGGGATCTCGCGCAGAAAACGGTCGTTGCCCTGCTGCTGGTAGAAATCGCTGCGCAGCAGCTGCATCTCGGCGGCCTTGGCGACCAGCAGCACGCTGCCGGCGAGCAGCACTCCGCCCAACAGGTACAGGCGGCTGCGCAGGTTGGGGGCCCGGCGGCGTGGCTTCATTGGCGCACCACCTTGATATCGGCCGGCTCCGGCGAGCGCATGCCCAGCTGCTCGCGCGCAACCCGCTCAATCCGGAAGGTCTCGCCCCAGGTCGCCTGCTCCAGCTGCAGCCGGCCGAATTCGATGTTCAGCTCGTCGCGCTGGGTTTCCAGCTGGCTCAAATCGGTAAACAGCAGGCGATGGGCGTGCCGCGAGTGGACCAACGCGAGGCCGCTGCCGACCAGGGCCAACACCAGCGGCAGGCCGAACAGGATGCGCAGGCTCACGGCAGCCGCTCCGCCACGCGCAGCACCGCGCTGCGCGCGCGCGGGTTGCTCGACAGCTCTTCGGCGTCGGCGCGCTGGGCGCCACCGATCAGGCTAAAGGTCGGCACGAACAGCTCGGCCACCGGCAGCCGACGGTTGCCCGGCGGAGGCCGCGACTGCGCCTGCATGAACTGCTTGACCTGCCTGTCCTCCAGCGAATGAAAGCTGATAACGGCAAGCCGCCCCCCCGGTTTCAGCCGGGAAAGGGCGGCCGCCAGCCCTGTAACAAGGTCCTCCAGCTCGCGGTTCAGATAGATCCGCAGCGCCTGGAAAGTGCGTGTGGCCGGGTGCTTGCCCGGTTCGCCGCGGCCAATGCAGGCGCGCACCAAACCCGCCAGATCACTGGTGCGGATCAATGGGCTTTCGGCGCGACGCGCGACGATGGCCCGCGCGATGCGCCGACTCATCCGCTCCTCGCCGTAGGCCCACAGCACATCGGCAATCTCCGTATCGGTGGCCCGCGCCAGAAAGGCCGCGGCGCTTTCGCCCTGGTCAGGGTCCATGCGCATGTCCAGCGGTCCGTCCTGCATGAAGCTGAAGCCGCGTTCGGCCTGATCCAGCTGGGGCGAGGACACGCCGAGATCCAGCAGTACGCCGTCCAGCCCCGCGGATGTGGCCTCCCACTCCGCCAGCTCGGCGAAGCTGCCGCGCCGGATCGCCACCCGCGGATCGTCCGCGAACACGGCGTCAGCGCATTCAATTGCCTGCGGGTCCTTGTCCATCAGCAGCAGCCGGCCGGCCGGGCCCAGCTGATCCAGCACTCCACGCGCGTGCCCGCCGCGACCGAAGGTGCCGTCCAGATAGGTTCCGTCCTCCACCACCCGCAGCCCCTGCATGACCTGCGCATACAGCACCGGGATGTGGTCGGCCGGCGGCGCGTCTTGGCGCATCGCCTCAGCCCCCGCTACAGCGTGAGGTCGAGCATGGCGTCGCTGATCTCGTCTTCCCCGATGGTCAGACGGATCTGCGCGAGGTGCGCCTGCTCGCTCCAAAGCTCGAACTTCCCGCCCATGCCCAGCAGGACGGCCTTTTTCTCAATACCCGCTGCATGCCTGTGGCTGGCGGGCAGCAGCAGCCGCCCATTGCCATCGACATCGACGAAGGTGGCGGCGCCTACCAGCTTGAGCTGCAGCGCGCGATGCACCCTCTTGGCGTTCGGCAGAGCGTTTACCTGGTCGCGCACCTGCTCCCAGGCGGCGCTCGGGTACAGCCACAGACAGCCCTGTTCGTAGGGGTTGTAGGTGACCACCAGGCGGCTTTCGCACTCGCGCACGACGAGATCGCGGTACGCGGTGGGCACCGCCAGCCGGCCCTTGTCGTCGATCGTGATCGCGGTTTCGCCCTGGAACATTTTCCACCAAACCCCACAAAAAACCCGTTTTTTCTACGGCGTCCCACATTAGGCACGGGTGAGAAGCGTGTCAAGAAAAATCCCGACAGAAATCGCGGCTAAGCCCCTGTTGGCGTTGAGGTTTTCTGAATGGACCCTGAGGGATTCACGACAAAGCGCAGGCAATACATGCGGTTAGGGGCGAATGCTAGAAACTTTTTTAAGTTTAGCGCTGCGAGTCAGTAAGGTCGGGACTGGACGCTCTGCGTCAGCAGCCGGCGCAGCGCTTCCGCCAGTCGCGCCGTTTCGCGCAGCGGCTGAAAATCCCAAGGGCTGAACTCCAGTCGCAGCGGGCGCACGCGGCCCGCCTGGACCAGCTCGGCGTAAAGCGATCCGAGTTTGCCGCGCGGTCTAGGGTCGGCCGGGCACAGCACCGGCGCAGCCGTGGCGCAGGCCTCGGCCAGCATGTTGGCCGAATCCGGCGTCACGATGATCCGGTCCGCCCAGGCCAGAAAACCAAGGTAGGGATTGGGGCCGTCGGCATCGCCGTGCCACTGCAGGCCCGGCAGGTCTCTGAGGTCGGCCCGCGCCGCCTGCCGCAGCCAGTCCGGCGTGCGCCGCGAACTCGACAGCAGCAGGCTGCCGCCGTCGCGCGCCAGCCAGTGCCGCAGGGTGGTGGCGAGCCGCAGCCAGGCGCCGCGGTCGAGCCGATAGCCCGAATGCGGGCCGCCCAGCAGCAGCAGCGTGCGCGGTCCGGGCAAGCGCGCCAGCCCCGCGTGTTCGATTCGCGCGCGCGCCAGCACGCCGCCGTCGATACCGTGCAGGCCGCCGCTGAATTCGATGACGTTGGCGCCGGTGAGGCGATCGTGGCGCGGCGCCAGCACCGCGTCGAAATGGCGCGGGTCGATCCGCGGATCAAGAATCTGCACCGCCCTGCAGCCCAGCGCCTGGGCGCGCAGCCAGCGGGTCGCCAGTGCGGCCTGCCGACCGCAGCCAATGACCACTCGCGGCGGGGCCGCGGCCAGCGCTTCGGCGAAGCCTTCGGCAAAGACGTCGGGCGACTTCGGCAGCCAGCGCGGCGCCAGCCAGCGCCAGGGCGCGGCCGTGGTCAGCGTCCACTCCTGCGGGGAAAGCCCCAGCGCCCGGGCGAGAGCCAGCGCCGGGCCACGGTTGCCGGCGGCGCCATCGCTGACTACCCAGGCCGGGGACAATTGCAGTTCCACGCGTGGCTTCCGCCCTGATTTTCGCAGCGCAGCGCTGCGCCGGGGCGGAAGTATTCCATGCGCTCGCCGAGCTGGACTCACGGGTTGCCCGGTTGGGGCTGCGCTCACGTGCTGATAACCCACGCGTGCCTAGCCTTTACGCCCGTGAAGATATACCGACGGTCAGAGCAATTGCCGCGGCTTGCCGCAAACCTGCAACGCCATCGCAAGGAGATCGAATGAGCACCCTCGACAGCAGCGCCCTCGACCAGCTGTTCTTAAAAGCCCGCACCCACAACGCCTGGCTGGACAGGGCAGTGACCGACAAAGAGCTGAAGCAGCTCTACGACCTGCTGAAAATGGCGCCGACCAGCGCCAACTGCAGCCCGGCGCGTTTTGTGTTCCTGCGCGACAAAGAGGCCAAGGCGCGGCTGGCGCCAACGCTGTCGGAGAGCAATCGCGAGAAGACCTTGTCCGCCCCGGTCACCGTCATCGTCGCCAACGATCCGAAGTTCTACGACAAGCTGCCCTACCTGTTCCCGCACGCCGACGCCCGCAGCTGGTTCTCCGGCGACCCCAAGAACGCGGAGGTCACCGCCTTCCGCAACGGCAGTCTGCAGGTCGCCTATCTGATTTTAGCCGCGCGCTCGATTGGCCTCGACTGCGGGCCGATGTCGGGCTTCGACAACGCCAAGCTCGACGCCGAGTTCTTTGCCGCCAGCGGCTGGCGCAGCAATGTGCTGGTCAACCTCGGCCACGGCGATCACGACAAGCTGTTTCCGCGCAGCCCGCGGCTGCCGTTTGACGAGGCCTGTCAGATCCTCTGACGCCCCACCCACGCGGCCGCCCCGGCGACCGTCGCAGCTGCGCCCCACCCACGGAGATACGCCCATGCTCAAGCCCCTCGTTTACGCCGTCCTCGCCGCCGGTTTTGCCGCGCCTGCCTTTGCCGCGCCGCAGCCGGTCGATATCGACCTGTCGCACACCCGAGTGTGGTTCTACGTCAACCATCTCGGCTTCTCCGAGATGTACGGCGACTTCACCCAGTTCGATATCGATCTCAAGCTCGATCCGGAAAATCTGGCCAATTCGACGATGAACGCGAGCATCGATACCAGCACCGTCGATATGCGTCACGACGGCCTGAACAAACATTTGAAGAACAAGGATTTCTTCAACGTCGAGCAGTTTCCGGCCATGCGCTTTGAAACCACCGGCGTTACCAGCAGCGGCGACAACAGGCTCGCCGTGGCCGGCAACCTGACCCTGCTCGGCGTCACCAAGCCGGTCACCCTTGACGTGACCGTCAACAAGATCGGCGAGCATCCGATGCGCAAGACCCCGTGGGTCGGCTTCAACGCGACCACCACGATCAAGCGCTCGGAGTTCGGCATGAACTACGGCGTACCGGCGATCGGCGACGACATCAAGATCTCGATCGGCCTGGAAGGCGCGCTGAAAGCCGAGTAAAAGCGCAGCCGCGCGCGCTGCGCGCCCGGCCATCGCCTGGAGAATCGAGGGCGGCCCAAGCGGGCCGCCTTCACTGTTTCTGACGCCGCGCGCTGCGGTCGCAGGCCGCAGATAGTCCGTGCGGGAGCAAGCCGGGTCATAAGACCTCGTGGTCGCAAAGCCTCCGCTAAGGTCCGTGGACGAACCCCAGCGCGAGCCATCCGCCATGACCGAGACACCGCCGAACTGGAAGCCGGAGACGATCGCAGTGCACGGCGGCTACTCGCCGGACCCCACCACCCGCGCCGTGGCGGTGCCGATCTACCAGACCGTCGCCTACGCCTTTGACAGCACCCAGCATGCCGCCGATCTGTTCGATCTGAAGGTGCCGGGCAACATCTACACGCGGATCATGAACCCGACCACCGACGTGCTGGAAAAGCGCGTCGCCGCGCTGGAAGGCGGCATCGCCGCGCTGGCGCTGGCCTCGGGTCAGGCGGCGATTACCTATGCCATCCAGACGATTGCCGAGGTCGGCGACAACATCGTGTCCTCAAGCGCGCTGTACGGCGGCACCTACAACCTGTTCGCGCACACCTTGCCGCAGTTCGGCATCCACACCCGCTTCGCCGACTACCGCGATCCCGAGGCCTTCGGCGCGCTCATCGACGAGCGCACCAAGGCGGTGTTCGTGGAGTCCGTCGGCAATCCGCGCGGCAACATCACCGATATCGAGGCGGTGGCCAGGATCGCCCACGCCCACGGCGTGCCGCTGATCGTCGACAACACCGTGCCCTCGCCCTACCTGCTGCGGCCGATCGACTTCGGCGCCGATATCGTCGTGCACTCGCTCACCAAATACCTGGGCGGACACGGCACCAGCGTCGGCGGCGCGATCGTCGATTCGGGCCGTTTCCCCTGGGCTGAGCACAGGGCCCGCTTCCCGCGCCTGAACGAGCCCGACGTCAGCTACCACGGGGTGATCTACACCGAGGCGCTGGGGCCTGCGGCCTACATCGGCCGCGCCCGCGTGGTGCCGCTACGCAATACCGGCGCGGCGCTGTCGCCCTTCAATGCGTTTCTGATCCTGCAGGGGATCGAGACGCTGGCCCTGCGCATGGACCGCATCAACCAGAACACGCTGGCCATCGCGCACTACCTGCAGGAGCACACGAAGGTGGCCTGGGTCAATTACGCCGGCCTGCCCGACCACCCCGAATACGCGCTGGCGCAGAAGTACCTGCCGAAAGGCGCCTCCGGCCTGTTCACCTTCGGCCTGCCCGGCGGCCGCGAGGCGGGCGCCCGCTTCCTCGACGCCCTGCAGCTGTTCACCCGCCTGGTCAATATCGGCGACGCCAAATCGCTGGCCACCCACCCCGCCTCCACCACCCACCGCCAGCTGTCGCCCGAGGAGCTGGAAAAAACCGGCGTCGGCCTCGACACCGTGCGCCTGTGCATCGGCATCGAGCACATCGATGATCTGCTCGCCGATCTGGAGCAGGCGCTGGCGCAGGTGTAGCGACGGCGCCCAGGCAAGGTCGTGGCAACGCTCCGGACAGTCTCGGACCGGGCCGCGTCCGAGCTGAATCAAGACGCCACGTCGCATGATCAATCGCCCGACACGCGCGATCCGCGGGCGCGCCATTGAGGGCGGGCCGTTGATGGCGCGCTCAGGGCTTCCACACATCAGCGCCGCCCGAGCGCGGGCGTCGATACCGACTGCGGCGGGCTCAGATTCTGACGTTCTGAGGCTCCCGTCCGCTGTTCTGATCTGACCCGAACGCACCGGCCTCGACGCCGCGGACACGGCCGTGCGCTCCGGCCGAGGCGTCGCCGAGGACAGCAGCCGCGCACGTGAGCTTTCGACACTGGCCGCTGCACAGCGCGCTAAACTCTCGCGCTATTGCCTCGATGCCGCAGTCCTGACCATGCCCGTTTCCGCCGCAGCCCCCGCCATCCCCGCCAACACGCAGAACCGCTACGAAGTCACTCGTGCGGATCTGCCGCTGTCCTGCCCGATGCCCGGCATGACGCTGTGGAACTCGCATCCCAGGGTGTATCTGCCGATCGAGGCCAGCGGCAAGGCGGCGTGCCCCTACTGCGGTGCCAACTACGTGCTGAAGGGCTGAACGCCGGACCGTGCGGCGTCCGCTGACCGTCGTCCAGCTGCTGCCGGCGCTTGAGTCCGGCGGCGTCGAGCGTTCCACGCTGGAAATCGGCCGCGCCCTGGTCGCGGCCGGGCACCGCTCCTGGGTGGTCAGCGCGGGTGGCCGGCTGGCCGAGCAGCTGCAGGCCGAAGGCAGCAGCCACATCACTCTGGCGATCGGCGCCAAATCGCCCGCCACGCTGATGCGCGTCGCGGCGCTGCGCTGGCTGCTGAAGGAAGTCGCCCCAGACATCGTGCACGCCCGCTCGCGGCTGCCGGCCTGGCTGGCGCGCGCCGCACTGTGGCGGCTGAAGCCTCATCCGCACTTCGTCACCACCGCACACGGGCTGAACTCGCCGGGCCGCTACAGCGCGGTGATGGCGTCCGGCGAGCGGGTGATCTGCGTCTCCGACAGCGTCCGCCAGCACCTGCTGCGGCACTACCCGAAGGTCGATGCGGCGCGCATGGAGGTGATACCGCGCGGCATTGATCCTGACGCCTTTCCGCCCGGCCTGCGCACCGAACCGGAGTGGCGGGCGGATTTCTTCGAGACCTTTCCGACCCTGCGCGGCGGACCGATCCTGACCCTGCCGGGCCGCGGCACGCGGCTCAAAGGCCATGCCGAGGCGATCCACCTGCTCGCCGCGCTCACCGAGCGCGGCAGCGCCGCCCGTCTGCTGCTGATGGGAGCGGTCGAGGCCGGCCGCGAGCGCTACCTCGGCGAGCTGCAGCAGCTGGCCCGCGAGCTCGGCGTCGCCGCGCGCCTGGCCATCAGCCCGGCGCGCGCCGATATGGCCGCGGTGTATGCGCAGAGTGCGCTGGTGCTGCAGCTGTCAAACAAGCCCGAGGCCTTCGGCCGCACCGTTGTCGAAGCGCTGCACATGGGTATTCCGGTGCTCGGTTTCGACCACGGCGGAGTTGGCGAGCTGCTGCGCGAGCTGTACCCGGTCGGCGCAGTGGCGCTCGGCGACCGCGACGCGCTGCTCGATTCGGCGCTGGCCCTGCTGCAGGACGCGCCGCCGGTAATGGCCTTCAGCCACTATCGGCTGGCGGACATGCAGCAGGCCACGCTGGCGCTGTACGCCGAGCTGGTCGAGTCGTCCGCATGAGTTTGAGAGCGGCGTGGTCGAGCCTCCGCCAGATCGCGCGCGAGCAGCCGGCTGTCCTGCTGCTGGCGCTGCTGTTTGCGCTGCTGCCGGTAGGCCGCAGCGCCGAACTGCCGCTGTTGATCATGGCTGGGCTTGGCCTGCGCCTGCTGCCGGAACTTGTGCGCGGCCTGCAGGCGAACGTCGCCAGTGATCGCGGGCAGCGGCTGGCTGCGCTGCTGTTTCTGGGCTACTGGCTGCCTGAGCTGCTGTCGGCGTTTGATTCGGTTGCGCCGCAAAAGAGCTGGACCGAAGTCGCGGTCGACCTGCGCTTCCTGCCCTTCCTGCTGTACGCGCAGCGCGCCCTCGGCCAGCCCGGCGCTGCCGCGCTGTGCCTGCGCCTGATCGCCGCCCTGCTGGCGCTGTGGTGCGTGGATGCGCTGATCCAGGCTGCCTTCGGGGTCTCGCTGGGCGGGGCCAACCGGGTCGACCGCCTCAGCGGCATCTTCGGCGACGAGAATCTGAAGCTGGGCTCGGTGATGGCGGCGCTGTCGCCGCTGCTGCTGGTGCCGCTGCGCCTGCGCTTCGGCTGGCCGGCCTTCGCGGCGGCAGCGATCGCCCTGCTGGTGGTGGTGCTGATGGCCGGCGCGCGCGCGGCTTGGCTCAGCTATGCGCTGGTGCTGGCGCTGATGCTCTGGCACGCGATTCCGCGGCTGCGGCTGCGGCTGCTGGCGCTCGGCATCAGCGCAGGGCTGGCGATACTCGCCGGCACTCTCGCCTACTCCGGCTCCGAGCGCTTCGCCGAGCGCATCGAGCGCAGCGCCGCGGCGCTCAGCGGCGATCAACGGGCGCTCGATCACGCGCTGTCCTACCGCCTGCCGATCTGGCGCGCCGCGCTGTCGATGTTCCAGGCACATCCGATCAACGGCGTCGGCGTGCGCGGCTATCGCTATGCGTATCCGCTGCACAGCGATGCCGACGATCGGTTTCTGATGGCCGACCCTGCGGGCAAAGAACAGGGCGCGTTTCATGCCCACCAGCTGCTGCTGGAAATCCTGGCCGAAACCGGCGGCCTTGGCCTGCTGTGCTGGCTCGCGGCCGCCGCCGGCGCGATCGTCTACCTGCGCGATCAGGCCGCGCCGGCGCGGCGCGCAGCCCTGCCCGCAGGGCTGGTGCTGCTGGCCCTGCTGTTCCCGTTCAACACCCACTACGCGGTGTATTCAAGCTTCCAGTCGCTGCTGCTGATGGGCGCCGTCGCGCTGTGGCTGGGCCTGCTCGGCGCGCGCGAGCGGCGGTCGATCGAATCCAGCCCCGCGCGCTGAGCACGGCGCGGCCGGCATCGGCAGGCTGGACGCACCACCCTGGCGGTCCGCGCTTCAACGCGCTGTTTCAAGATGATGCGCGGCGACTTGCCGCTGTGCGCTCAGGCCGGCCAGCAGGGGATCGCTGTCATCACCGGCGATCTGGCTGCCGCATCCGCGCAGGCCGCTGCCGCGAGCGCGTGCTGAACTGCGTTTCGATCCTGCTGCCCGCGCGCCAGCGTCGCCAGCACCGCGCCGGCGCAGCTGAGCATCATGCAGCTCAAGCTGGCGCATCCCGGCTGAGCCTGTGATGCGCACTCGCCTGCGGCAGCGGCGGGCCCAAGCACGCTGCAGCCGGTATGCTTTCGGGCTTCGCGCCCGTTCCGCCGGTGCCGCCACAGGATTGCCCGATGCCGACTGTCCGCCTGCTCGTGGTCGATGACGAGCCCGATATCCGCGAGCTGCTGTCCGAAGTGCTCGGCGACGAAGGCTATGCGGTGACCACCGCCGAGCACGCCGAAGCCGCGCGCGGCGCCCGCAGCGCGGCCGAGTTCGATGCGGTGCTGCTGGACATCTGGATGCCCGGCACCGACGGCATCGCCCTGCTGCGCGAATGGAAGACCGGCGGCGACTCCACGCCGGTGGTGATGATGTCCGGCCACGGCACGATTGAAACCGCAGTCGAGGCGACCCGGCTCGGCGCCTACGACTTCATCGAAAAGCCGGTCAGCCTGGCCAAGCTGCTGATCACCCTGGAGCGCGCGCTCGAAGCCAGCCGGCTGCGCGCCGACAATCAGGCTCTGCGCAGGCAGCTGGCGCCGGCCGTCGCGCCACTAGGCGAGTCGGCGCCGATGCAGCGTCTGCGCAGCCAGCTGGAGCGCCTGGCCGGCGTCGATGCCCCGGTTCTGCTGCTGGGCGAAGCCGGCACCGGCAAGGAAGGCCTGGCGCGCTGGCTGCACGAAATCGGCCCGCGTCGCGACCAGCCCTTCGTCACCGTTGCCGGCGCCGCGATCACCGAGGAAGCCGCCGCCGCGACCCTGTTCGGCGCCGAGAGCGAGGCCGGCGTGGTGCCGGGCCTGATCGAACGCGCCGACGGCGGCACCCTGTACCTCGATGAACTCACCGAACTCGGCCCGGAGCTGCAGCTGCGCCTGTCCAGCGTGCTGGAACGGCGCGAACTGCTGCGCATCGGCGGCCGCCAGACGGTGCCGCTGCGCGCGCGCGTGCTGGCCGCGAGCAGCCGCGATCTCGACGCAGAGCTGGCCGCCGGCCGCCTGCGCGAGGCGCTGTACTACCAGCTGAAAGTGCTGCCGGTGAGCGTACCTGCGCTGCGCGAGCGCGGCGCCGACATCGGCGTCCAGGCGCAGGCCCTGGCCGATCACTTCGCCGAGCGCGAGCGGCTGCCGCCGCGGCGTTTCAGCGCGGCCGCCGGCACCCGCCTTGCCGCGCACGCCTGGCCCGGCAACCTGCGCGAACTGCGCGCGCTGGTGCAGCGTCTGCTGGTGCTCGGCGGGCCGGAGCAGATCGAGGCGGCCGAAATCGATGCCGCACTCGGCCCCGGCGGCGGCGCCCGCGCGGCCGCGGCCAGCCACGGCTTCAACGCCGACTTCGAGCGGCCGCTGCGCGAGGCGCGCGATCAATTCGAGCGCGCCTACCTGCTGCACCATCTGGAGCACAGCGAGGGCAGCGTCGGCAAGCTGGCCAAGATCGCCGGCATGGAGCGCACCCACCTGTATCGCAAACTGCGCGATCTCGGCATCGAGCTGCGCAACGCGCGCGAAAACTGAGGCGAAAGCCTAGGCCATGCACATCGTCCACCTGCTGCTGACCCGCCGCTTTGCCGGCAGCGAGCGCTATGCGGTCGAGCTCGCCAATGCCCAGGCGGAAACCCATCAGGTAACCGTGCTTTTGCGCCACTGCGCCTTCGAGCAGCGCGCCGACGCAATCGCCCACCGACTGTCGTCAAAGGTGCGCGTGATCGACGTTGGCGAATGGTTCGTCCGCCTGCGGGTGCGGCGCCTGCTGCGCGCGCTCAAGCCTGACGTGGCCCATGCGCATCTCAGCCAGGGCTGCAAATCGCTCAAAGCGCTGCGAGTGCCCGGAATGCGTCGCGTCGCCACCCTGCACATCCACTACAAGCCGCAGCAGCACGCTCACCTAGATGGCCTGATCGCAATCGCGCCCTGGCAGCTTGCGGCGATCCCGCCGGCGCTGCGCCAGCGCAGCGCGCAGATCGACAACTGGACTCTCTCGCCCGGTTTCGATGCAGGCGCGCGCGCGCGCCTGCGGGCTTCGCTGGCAATCGACGAGCGCAGCGTGCTGGTCGGCGCACTTGGCCGGATGGAGCCCAGCAAAGGCATGGACGTGCTGCTGCAGGCCTGGCGGCAGCTGGCGCCGACGCAGGCGAGGCTGGCCCTGGTGGGCGCTGGCAGCGCCTGGAAATCGCTGCGCGCGCAGGCGCCAGAAGGCGTGCTGATGCCGGGCTTCGCCGACCGGCCCGCCGACTGGCTGTCAGCCTTCGACCTGTTCGTAAGCCCCGCGCGCAGCGAGCCGTTCGGCCTGGTGCTGCTGGAGGCGATGCGCAGCGGCCTGCCGATCATCGCCAGCGCAAGCGACGGTGCGCGCCATCTTTCCGACGTGATCGGCCGTCCACTGGTCCCGATTGGCGATGCCGACCGACTGGCCGAAACGCTGCGGCCCCTGCTCGTCACGCCGCCGCCGCGACAGCAGTATCGGCTGGAGCGCTTTGAGGCAAACGCGCGCATCGCCGAGATCGAGGCCTGGTATGCGGGCCTGGTCTGCGCCTGATGTGCGCCGCTTGCCAGATCGGCACGCCCAGGCGCGACAGTGGGCGACTGCAGCAATCCCAAGGATTGAAGACTCGGTGGCCCTAGCGCGCAACATCTCCGGAGCAGGCCGCGGGCGTCGGCAGCCGTCGCAAGCGGCGCGGCCTGCGCTGGCGTTGACCCGCGAACCGATGCAGCCGCGCAGATCGTGCTTGGCTGGGACTGCGAATACCCAGCGCCAGCCAACTCGGCAATGAGCCTCCGCGCGCGCGCCATCCAGCGCATCCTCGGCATCATCGTTGCGGCGTCCTCGCTGTCCAAACTACCGCCCGCGCTGATGGCGCTGGCGCTGGGCGAAGGCACCGCCGCCGCGTTTTTTTTCGAGCTTCAGCGTATCGATGGCCGTGGGCCTGGTGCTGTGGCTGCCGGTGCGGCACATCGACTACCAGCTGCGGCTGCGCGACGGCTTTCTGATCGTCAGTCTGACCTGGTTTCTGGCCAGCCTGGTGTCGGCCCTGCCCTTCATGTACGCGCCGCCCTTCCTGAGCCTCGCCGACGCGATGTTCGAGGCGAGCTCAGGCCTGACCACCACCGGCGCCACCATCATCACCGGGCTGGATACGCTGCCGAAGAGCGTGCTGTTCTAACGGCAGGTGCTGCACCTCGTCGGCGGCATGGGCATCGTGATCCTGTCCGTCGCGATCCTGTCGATGCTGAAAATCGGTGGCACGCAGCTATTCCGCGCCGAAAGCACCGGGCTTAACCGCGACACCAAACTGACCCCGCGCATCGCCCAAACCGCTAAGGCGCTGTGGGCGGTCTATGCCGGGCTGACGGTGCTCTGCGCCGGCGCCTACTGGGTCGGTGGAATGAGCCTGTACGACGCGGTCTGCCACGCGATGTCGACCCTGTCGACCGGCGGTTTCGCCAACTATGACGCCAGTTTCGGCCACTTCGAGAGTGCTCAGCTGGAGCTGATCGCGATCGTCTTCATGCTGGTCGGCGGCATGAACTTCGGCCTGCATTTCATCGCCTAGCGGCGCGCCACTTTCAGCGCCTATTACGGCGATTTCGAGCTCAAGGCCTTTCTGGCAATCGTGCTCAGCTGCTCGCTGCTGGTCGGCCTAATCCTGTGGCTTTCCGGCACCTACCCCGGCGCCGGAACGGCGTTTCGACAGGCGCTGTTTCAGATCACCTCGACCATTACCACCACCGGGCTGACGACGGCGAGCTTCACCGAGTGGCCCAGCATCGCGCCGCTGCTGGTGCTGGGGCTCGCGGTGATCGGAGGCTGCTCCGGCTCCACCGCCGGCGGGCTCAAGGTGTCGCGGGTGATGGTGCTGATGCGCCACGGTTTCCGCGAGGTCAAACAGCTGGTGCATCCGAAAGGCAAGCTTCTGGTCAAGCTCGGCGGCCGGCCGCTGTCGGAAAGCGTGGTGCTCTCGGTCACCGGTTTCTTCATCCTGTGGGCGTTCTGTTTCATCGTGCTGACCCTGGCCATGAACGCTGCGGGCCTCGACATCCTGTCTGCCTTCGGTGCAGCCATGGCGACCCTGACCAACGTCGGCCCTGGCCTCGGCGCGGTGGCCGGCAGCTTTCAGGCGGCGAGCGATACCGCCGTGTGGCTGGGCACGCTCGGCATGATCATGGGCCGGCTGGAGGTGTTCTCGGTGCTGGTGCTGATGACGCCCGGGTTCTGGAAGCGCTAGCGAAGCGCTGGCTTTTCGCAGCGTGTCGCGCAGCGCGTGGATGAATTGGGCAAACGCCGCGCGCAGTGCGTCGGCGAGTCCGGCATCGAAACGAGTGGTTCATTTCGGCGCTGCCCGCGCTGACGGAGCCGGGCTGTGCTGCCGAGCGTTTTGCCTGGAGTTCGCCGGCTGCCGGCAGTCGGGCCGAGCCCGGTTCGCTGCTGCGCGCGTTGACCGCACTCGGCCGCACTCGGCCTGCAGCGCAGGGCGTGCGATCATCCGCACTGCAGCATCGGGCCGAGCCGCGTCAGCGGAACAGGCGAAGCTGACGCCAGCGCGATCGACACTGAAAGGTGAACACACAGGCATGAAGATTCTCATTCTGGGCGCGGGCCAAGTTGGCTCCTCGGTCGCCGCCGCGCTGTCTTCCGAGAACAACGACATCACCGTGGTCGACACCGATGTCGCGCGCCTGCGCGAGCTGGCCGAAAAGCTCGACATTCGAACCATCGAAGGCCACGCCAGCCTGCCGAGCGTGCTCAGCCATGCCGGTGCCGAGGATGCCGATCTGGTGGTCGCGGTGACCTCCAGCGACGAGGTCAACCTCGTTGCCTGCCGGGTCTGTGACCTGCTGTTCCGCACCCCGACAAAAATCGCCCGCCTGCGCGAAAGCGACTACCTCGCCGCCACCGAGTTCATCCGCAAGGATCGCTCCTCGGTGGACGTGGCGATCAGCCCGGAGGCCCGCGTCTGCAGCTATGTGCAGCGCTTGATCGAGTACCCCGGCGCCCTGCAGGTGCTGGATTTCGCCGACGGCCGTGCGCAGCTGGTGGCCGTTCGCGCGGTGCAGCCGGGCAAGCTGGTCGGGCACCAGATCCGCGAGCTGCGTGATCACCTGCCGCCCGGGGTAGATGTGCGCGTGGCGGCGATCTTCCGCGCCGGCAAGCCGATCGCGCCGAAAGCGAACACCACCATCGAGGTCGACGACGAGGTGTTCTTCCTCACCGACCGCAAGAACACCACCCTGGTGATGAGCGAGCTGCGCCACGTCGACCGTCCGGCCAAACGCGTGTTCATCGCCGGCGGCGGCAATATCGGCCGCAACCTGGCCAAGGCGCTGGAAGGCAAGTTCAGCGTCAAGCTGCTGGAGCGCTCCAAGGAGCGCGCCAAGAAGATCGCCGAGGACCTGATCAATACCATCGTGCTGGTCGGTGACTGCGCCGACGAAGACCTGCTGCGCGAGGAAAACATCGACCAAACCGATGTCTACTGCGCGCTGACCAATGACGACGAGGCCAACATCCTGTCGGCGATGCTGGCCAAGCGCATGGGCTGCCAGCGGGTGATGTCATTGATCAACCGCCCGGCCTACGCCGACCTGGTCGAGGGCAGCACCATTGACATCGCCATCAGCCCGCAGCAAATCACCTTGGGCGCGCTCCTCGCCCATGTACGCGAAGGCGCGCCGGCCCGCGTGCACAGCCTGCGCCGCGGCGCCGCCGAGGCGATCGAGGTGGTCGCGCGTGGCGACGTGCGCAATTCCAAAATCATCGGCCGCACGATTGATGAGCTGAAGCTGCCCGACGCCGCCACCATCGGCGGCATCGTGCGCGGCGAGAAACTGCTGATCGCACATCACGACGTGGTGATCGAGCCCGAGGACCACCTGATCGTATTCCTGCTGGACAAACGCAAGCTGCCTGAACTGAGCGCCCTGTTCGCCACGGGAGCCACCTGGCTGTGAGCCAGCGCGTGCGGGCGATCCAGCGCGTGCTCGGCATCATCGTTGCGCTGTCCTCGTCTTCCAAGCTGCCGTCGGCGGTGCTCGGCTGGGTCCAGAACGACGGCACCGCACCCGCGTTTTTCAGCAGCTTTCTGCTGTCAGCCGGGATCGGCCTGGCGATGTGGCTACCGGCGCGGCGTGTGCAGTACCAGCTGCGCCTGCGCGACGGCTTTCTGGTGGTCACCCTGGCCTGGTTTCTGGCCAGCCTGGTCTCCGCCCTGCCCTTCATGTACGCGCCGCCGTATCTGTCGTTCACGGCGGCACTGTTCGAATCCACCTCCGGCCTGACCACCACCGGCGCCACGATTATTGTTGGCCTCGATGCGCTGCCGCAGAGCGTACTGCTGTATCGGCAGGTGCTGCACTTCGTCGGCGGCATGGGCATCGTGATCCTGTCCGTCGCGATCCTGCCGATGCTGAAAATCGGCGGCACCCAGCTGTTCCGAGCAGAAAGCACCGGCCTGAGCCGCGACAAGCTGACCCCGCGCATCGCCGAAACCGCCAAGGCGCTGTGGGCCGTGTACATCGGCCTGACCGTGCTGTGCGCGGCGGCGTTCTGGGTCGGCGGCATGAGCCTGTTCGACGCCATCTGCCACGCCATGTCGACGGTGTCGACGGCGGGCTTTTCGACCCACGATGCGAGCTTCGGCTATTGGGACAGCCCGCTGCTGGACTGGATCGCGGTGGTGTTCATGGCGCTGGGCGGCATCAATTTCGGCCTGCACTTCATCGCCTGGCGACGCGCCACCATGGGCGCCTATTACGTCGACTCCGAGCTCAAGACCTACCTGCGCATCATTGTCGGGGCCAGCCTGATCGTCACCGCCGCGCTGTGGTTTGGCGGCAGCTACGACAGCGCCGGGCAGTCGCTGCGTCACGCCACCTTCCAGGTGGTCGCCAACCTGACCACGACAGGATTTGCCACCCAAGGGTTCCAGCACTGGGCCAGCATCGCCCCACTGCTGCTGATCGGGCTGGCGTTCATCGGCGGCTGTTCGGGCTCGACCGCCTCGGGCATCAAGGTGGCGCGGCTGATGCTGGTGCTTCGCCAGGGCTCGCGCGAGGTCAAGCAGCTGGTGCATCCCAAGGGCCGCTTCCTGGTCAAGATGGGCGGTCGCCCGGTGTCGGAAAGCGTGGTGCTGTCGGTCAGCGGATTCCTCGCGCTGTATTTCTTCTGCTTCGTGGTGCTGGTGCTGGCGATGAACCTCACCGGCCTGGACATCCTGACCAGCTTCGGCGCCGCCGTCGCCACCCTGACCAACCTTGGCCCGGGCCTGGGCGATGTCGCCTCCAACTTCGCCAGCGTCAACGACGGTGCGGTTTGGCTGGGCATAATCGCGATGCTGGTCGGACGGCTCGAAGTGTTCTCGGTGCTGGTGCTGCTGACGCCAGCGTTTTGGAGGCACTAGGCGGATAGGCAGCGCAAGCGAGGGGCGCCCGGTTTGCGGTGCATCGTCGTTTGCCACTTGGGTATCCGTCTGGCGAACGGCGGACAAGTCCGGCGCGCCCGAGGTTTCATGCTTGTTTTTGGAAAACAAGCATGAAATAGTCGAACACCTCGCCAAAACCGCTGATTTACAAAAACTATCTTTCATGCAATTGCCGGCATCTCCACCCAGATTTGAACCCTTGATGAGCGCAACACTTGCGCAGGGTGCGGAGCTGGCTTTGCGGGTTTTCGGTGGATCGTCAGACGTGGACGACCATGGCCGTTACCTGCACTGGGACAAGCTCCGCCACCTGCCGCCCCCGCAGGGTCTGAGTTCGGAACAGTGGTGGTTGGGCATCAAGCTGTCCCGCCGCAAAAACTACCGGCCACTGCCGCTGATGGATGTGCGCGGCCGTGCCTTCCAGTACTGCTTGCCTGGCGAGGTTCAGCGCGAGCTTCACTGGCTCGACCGCCATGCCGCCGGTTCAATCCAGGCTGAGCCACTGATCGCCGACACCGAACGACAGAAGAGTTTCCTGATCCGCAGTCTGATCGAGGAATCGATCAACTCCAGCCAGCTCGAAGGCGCCTCTACCACGCAGAATGTGGCCCGCGAGATGATCCGCTCCGAGCGCGCGCCGCGCGACCACAGCGAGCGGATGATCTTCAACAACTATGAGGCGATGCGGTTCATCCGCGATCAGCGCGGCGATCCGCTGACGCCCTCGATCGTGTTCGAGCTGCAGCGCATCCTGACCCGAGGCACGCTCGAGGTCGAGGATCAGTCCGGCCGCTTCCGTCGGCCCACTGAACGTATCGAGGTCGTCGATGACCGGAGCCACGTGGTGCTGCACACGCCGCCGGCGGCGGAACAGCTGCCCACCCGAATGGAGGCGCTCTGCGCGTTCGCCAATGCAGACTCCGACTCCGCCGACGTGGGCCACACATTCCTGCATCCGGTGATTAAGGCGATCGCCCTGCATTTCATGCTGGGCTACGATCACCCCTTCTGCGACGGCAACGGCCGCACCGCACGCGCGCTTTTTTACTGGGCAATGGCGCGCGAGGGCTACTGGCTGACCGAGTACATCTCGATCTCGAAGATCATCAAACAGGCCCCCGCCCAGTATGGCCGCGCCTATCTGCACACCGAATCCGACGACAACGATCTGACCTACTTCCTGATCCATCAGCTGGAAGTGCTGCGCAAGGCCGTGGACGCGCTGCATGTGTACCTGCGCGACAAGCAGCGGGACATCGGCGAGGCCGAGCAGATGATCACACGCAACCCACGCCTGGCCGGCAAGCTCAACTTCCGCCAGAACGCGCTGCTGCGGCACGCCTTGAAGCATCCACGCTTTGCGTATGTCATCGAGGAGCATCAGCACTCGCACGGGATTTCTTACGACGTGGCGCGCAAGGACCTGCTGGCGATGTCAGACAAACTCGGGCTGCTCAAACGTACCCGCGAGGGCAAGCGCTACCTCTTCATCGTGCCGGACGATCTTGAGCGGAGAATCCACAAGACTTAAGTGCGCAGGGCGGCCATCGCGGCGTTCGAATCCAAGCGGCGATGCAGCCTGAGCCGGCCGCTACAGCGCTACCAGCGCAGCCGGCTTCGGGAAATCCGTCGGCCAATTTCCTCAAACAGCTGGCGCGCTATCGGCTCCGGCAGGTAGCGCAGGTCAAGCGGGTGGGTGAACGTGCTGCTGCCGGCGGTGTCGGCGTACAGCCGCGCCATGCGGTGACGGCGGTCGAAAGGCGACTGCAGCAGCTTCAAGCCCTGCAGCCGATGCACTTCGGCGAATGACAGGTGACGGTCCAGCCAGCCGCTGCGCCATGCCAGCACGCGATCGGTCAGCACGAAGCCGCAGCGGCGCGCCAGCAGCCGTGCGCGCAGGATCGCCAGCGGCAGCAGCAGCGGCGCCAGCAGCCCCGCCCACGGGCCGAAGCGGAGCACCGCAAACGCCGTGAGGGCGGCGATCAGCCACAGCGAGGGCACCAGAATCCGCCGCCAGGCGCGCGGGTGAAGCGGCTGCCAGTCCCACCCGCCCCAGTCGATTTCCGGCAGCCAGCGGCGGATCAGCGCATCCACTTGATCAGGCGGGGCGATCGGCACCACTTCGGTCAGCGCCTGCTGATCATTCCCGGCCTGCAGCACGGCCGTTTCGACCCGCAGGCTGCGCCGATTGAAGACCCGATGCAGCAGGCTGTGGTGCAGGGTCCAGCGCTGGATCTTGGCCAACGGCGCCCGGGTGCGCAGACGCGTCAGCAGACCGGCCTGGACCATCAGGCTGCCCTTGGACTCGACCAGCCGGAAGCCGTGGAACTGCAGCACCACCAGCAGCACCGCCAGCGCTCGCACCACCAGCACGAAGCCCAGCGCCAGCGCCAGGCCGACCAGCAGCCACTGGGTCCAGCCGAGGCCAAGGCTGTCGGCGTACTCAACGCCCGCCTCGGCCGTGTTGGCGATGCTTTTGCTGAATTTTTCGCCGCCAAACTGCGCAAATGCGCCGAAGCCGATTGCCCCCACCACCAGGCCACGGTTGGAGGTCAGGCCCAGCTTGACCAGCTCCAGCGTCGGCAGGCTGAGCAGCTCTCGCTCCGGCGCCTGATCCGAATCCGCCGCAGCGTCGTGATCGACCGCCTCTTGGGCATCCGGCGCTTCGGCCGCGGCCGCGGCCGCAGTCGAGTGCACGCCGGCACCGCCCCAGGCCTGCACCACGGCCTCCAGCGCGGCGGCGTCACGCAGCGACAGCACCTGCATCTGGGCCTCCGGCGTGCCCGCACCCACAGCGGACTCCAGCCGCACTTCGGCGACGCCGAGCAGACGATGCAGCAGGCCCTGCTTGAGCGCGACGTTTTGAATCCTCCGCAGCGGAATCTGCCGCAGGTTGCGATTCAGCAGGCCGGAACGCACCACCAGCACGCCGGCATCGATCCGAAACCGGTAGGTGTAGTAGCGCGCGACCGCAGCGAAGGTCAGCAGCAGCGCGGCGGCAAGGCTTGCCAGCTGGAACCAGCGCTCGCCGTCCTCACCGCGCTGGCCGAAGAAGACAAAGACGATCAAGGGCAGTGCGAACTGGCGCAGGCTGGCCAGCAGCACGAACAGCCAGGACAGCGGATGCAGGCGGCGCTCGCTGGCGGCCCGCAGGCTGTCCAAGGCCTGCTGGCCGCGGCCGCCGTCGGCCGGTGTCGTGGCCTCCGCCGGCCCCACGGCGGAGGCTTTCGCAGGCAGCGGCGGCGGTCCGCGCCCCGGCTGCGGCTCAGACGGCGTCATCGTCTTCCCCAAGCAGCGCATTGCGCAGCGCGCGTGCCTGCTGCTCGCTCAAGCCGGCAAGGCTGACCGAAGCCAAGCGCGTGCCGGCCGTGTGCACCTTCAGCTCGGCCAGGCCAAGCCAGCGGTCGATCGGCCCGCGATTCAGGTCCGTGTGCTGCACCCGTGAGCGCGGTACTCGGGTTTCACTGCGCCAGAACACGCCGCGGCAGATCAGCAGGCCCTGCTCGTCCAGGGCAAAGCGCGTCAGGTCGTAGCTCCGGCGCGCGTACCCGAACGCCAGCGCCTGCAGCAGCACGCCGAGCAGCGCGACCGCGGCCAGACTCGCGCCCATCGACAGCGTGCCCTGGGCAAATAGAAGGATCGGAATCAGCGGTACAAGCGCCGGCACCGCGGCGCCCAGGTGCATACCCCAGCGCGCCTTGGGATCCAGCGCGTGCAGACCGGCGGGGAAATCTGGAGGCTGGGTGGCGTCGGTGCTCATCACGGTGCTCCGGAAAAAATCAAGGGGCGGGATGCCAGGGGCCGGCCGGATGTGACCTCAGCGAATTCGCTTCGCTCGCCAACGGCTCGGCCGACCCACCCGGGCTGACGCACGATGGCAGGCGGAGAGTGAAGCGAGCACGCACCGACGCTGGCGCCTGCGGCGCCACGTCAGACGTCGCGCTCCACCGGCCCAGCATGGTCGTAGACGCTGCGGCGACCGTGCGGCTGCATGCTGAAACGCTTGTAGCCCCACTGGTACTGCGGCAGCACGCGCCGCACAGAGGCTTCCACGCCGCAGTTCAGCGCAGCCAGAGCCTCGCGCCCGCTTCCGGCCATGCCGATCGGCGCCGGCTGGAAAACGATCCGGAAGCCTGCGGCCTTGGGCAGGCGTTCGGCATAGGCGAACAGCACCACCGCCTCAGTGCGCTCAAGCAGGCGCGGGAGCAGGCTCATCGTCAGCGCCGGCAGGCCGAAGAAGGGCGCGTGTTCGCCCTCGCCCTGCTTGGGCTGCTGGTCCGGCAGGATGCCCAGCACCCCGCCGGCCTTGAGATCACGGAACAGCTGGCGCACCCCGGCCGCCTCTGCGCGCACCTGGCGGATTCCGGGATGCTGGCGCACCCGCTTCAGCAGCACTTCGGTGAAGCGCTGTCGCGGCGGCCGGTACACGATCGAAATCGGCGTATGCGCCGCCAGGTATTGGTTCAGCAGCTCCCAGTTGCCGAGATGCGGCGCCGCGACGATCAGCCCGCGGCCGCTGCCCAGCGCTGCGCGAAACAGCGCTTCATTCTCGACCGCGCGGATCAGACGCAGGTTCTCAGGCTGCGGCCGAGTCCACAGGCGGCAGGTTTCGGTCAGGGTGCGGCCGGCCTCCCGCAGCGCGTCAGCCAGTAAAAGGCGGCGTGCGGCGGCATCGAGCTCCGGCAGGCACAGCTCCAGATTGCGTCGTGTCACGCGTGCTTCGCGATTGTCAAAACGCAGCGCCAGCGCGCCGAGCGCAGCGCCCATCGCGTGCAGCCAGCGCAGGGGCAGGCGGCCGATCAGGCTCATCAGGGCGTGCAGGGCGGCGGCCAGCGCGCGGTCGCGTGAGCGCGGGGAGTCGGGGCTGGACATGGCGCGAGTGTAGCCCGGATAGTGCGCGGCCTCTGCCGGCTCACGGCCGGCGCATGCCCCGCAGAGCGCCCATGATCGCCCTCATCCAGCGCGTCACCGAAGCCCGCGTCGATGTCGATGGCCGCTGCACCGGCGCCATCGAATCCGGCCTGCTGGCGCTGATCGGAGTGCAGCCGGAGGACGGCCCTGCTCAGGTCGACCGACTGCTGCAGCGAGTGCTCGGCTATCGAGTGTTCAGCGACTCCGAGGGCCGCATGAACCTGGCCCTGAAGGACACCGGCGGCGGCCTGCTGCTGGTTCCGCAGTTCACCCTGGCCGCCGATACCCGCGCCGGCATGCGCCCGGGTTTCAGCACCGCCGCGCCGCCCGAGCTCGGACGCCTGCGCTTTGATGAGCTGCTGGAAAAAGCGCGCATTCAGCATCCGCGGGTTGAAGCGGGTGAATTCGGCGCCCATATGATGGTTTCGCTAATCAACGACGGGCCAGTGACGTTCTGGCTCAGCAGCTAACGGCAAGCCGCTTGCATGTAGGCGCGGGCTGCCGAATCCGTCTGGCGGATACATCAAAACCTCTGCAAATCATCCACATGGCAGATGCGGCGCGAGCCGCGTATACTGTCGCGTTCCCTTCCACCCGCATCCAACCCGGGCGCCGCATGGCTATCGAAAAGCAGGAACAGCAGTCCGAGATCAAGAAGCTCATCCAGAAGGGGCGCGAGCAGGGTTATCTGACCTACTCCGAGATCAACGACCTGCTGCCGGACGACATCGTCGAATCCGAGCAGATCGAAGACATCATCGGGATGATCAACGACATGGGTATCGCGGTGCACGAAGTTGCGCCCGATGCTGAGACGCTGCTGCTGGCCGAAGGCGCGCGCGGCACCGACGACGACACCGCGACCGACGAAGCCGTTGCCGCGCTTTCCGCGCTCGACTCCGAGGCTGGCCGCACCACCGACCCCGTGCGCATGTACATGCGCGAGATGGGTACGGTCGAGCTGCTGACTCGCGAAGGCGAGATCGCGATCGCCAAACGCATCGAGGAAGGCCTGCTGCAGGTTCAGGGCGCACTGGCCCTGTTCCCGTGGTCGATCCAGATGCTGCTGGAAGACTATGACCTGCATCTTGAAGGCAAGAAGCGCCTCAACGAGATCATGACGGGCTTTCTCGACACCATCGACGAGGTCGTGGAAGAGACGCCCGCGTCTACGGTCGATTCCGAGTCCGACGACGACGACGACGACGATGACGCCGACGGCGACGACGACGCCACTCCGGTCGATATGGGCCCGGACCCCGCCGAGGTCGCCCGCCGCATGGACGGCATGCGCGTGCTGCACGCCAAGTTTCTGAAGAGCCACAGCAAGACCGGGCCGACCGACAAGAAGGTCATCAAGTTCCGCGAGGAGATGGCCGAGATCTTTCTGACTCTGAAGCTGCACCCGAGCCAGATGGAAGGCTTCGTTCGCAAGCTGCGTGAGGTGGTCAGCGAGATGCGGGGCCACGAGCGGATGATCTTGGATCTGTGCGTCCGCCAGGCGAAGATGCCGCGCAAGGATTTCCTGCGGACCTTCCCGGGCACCGAGACCGACGTGACCTGGGCCGACGAGATGATCCGTCGCAAGCAGAAGTGGTCGTCCGGACTGCGTGAAGTCAAAGATGCCGTGGTGAGCCAGCAGGAGCGTATGTCCGCGCTGGAGCTGTCGCTGTCGCTGTCGCTGTCGGACATCAAAGAAATCAACCGCACCATGGCGATCGGCGAGGCCAAGGCCCGCAAAGCCAAAAAAGAAATGGTCGAGGCCAACCTGCGTCTGGTGATCTCGATCGCCAAGAAGTACACCAACCGCGGCCTGCAGTTCCTGGACCTGATCCAAGAAGGCAACATCGGCCTGATGAAGGCGGTCGACAAGTTCGAATACCGCCGCGGCTACAAGTTTTCGACGTACGCCACGTGGTGGATTCGGCAGGCCATCACCCGCTCGATCGCCGACCAGGCGCGGACCATCCGCATCCCGGTCCACATGATTGAGACAATCAACAAGCTCAACCGAATTTCCCGCCAGATGCTGCAGGAGATGGGCCGCGAGGCCACCCCGGAAGAGCTTGCGGTCAAGATGGAAATGCCCGAGGACAAGATCCGCAAGGTGCTTAAGATCGCCAAGGAGCCCATTTCGATGGAAACTCCGATCGGCGACGACGAAGACAGCCATCTCGGCGACTTCATCGAGGACACCAGCATCGAGTCGCCGATGGAGAACGCCACCGTCACCGGCCTGATGGAAACCGTGCGCGACGTGCTCGCCGGCCTGACCCCGCGCGAGGCAAAAGTACTGCGCATGCGCTTCGGCATCGACATGAACACCGATCACACGCTGGAAGAAGTCGGCAAGCAGTTCGACGTCACCCGCGAGCGCATCCGCCAGATCGAAGCCAAGGCGCTGCGCAAGCTGCGTCATCCGAGCCGCTCCGAGCAGCTGCGCAGCTTCCTCGACATCGAGTAGGCCTGCGTCGCTGCTGTATCTGACAAGGCCCGCCGCTGTGCGGGCCTTGTTGTTTCTGGGGCTGGAGGGATTGGGGATTGCCGAAGCTAGGCGGGACGTTTGCGCGCTTCGATGCCGCGCTTCCATTCTTGGCTACCAAGGCGGACACCCGCGTCGCACCGCCGGCTCTGAATCCCCAATTCCCAGTCCCACCACACCCCCCACCTTGCATCGCCCGGCGCGCGCCCCCAGCTAGCAGGTTCCCGGCCGATGCGGCCGCAGCAGCGTTGCCACACTCCATGCGCGAGAGCTTTCACGCCACCACCATCGTCAGCGTCCGCCGCGGCAAAGAGGTCGTCGTCGCCGGCGACGGTCAAGTGACCTTGGGCAATACCGTGATGAAAGCCAACGCCCGCAAGGTGCGGCGGCTGGCCGGCGGGCGCGTGCTGGCCGGCTTTGCCGGCGCCACCGCGGATGCGTTCACTCTGTTCGAGCACTTCGAAGCGAAGCTGGAAAAACACGGCCAACTGGTGCGCGCCGCGGTCGAGCTGGCCAAGGATTGGCGCACCGACCGCCGACTCGGCAAGCTCGAGGCCCTGCTGGCGGTGGCCGATGCCGAGACCAGCCTGATCATCAGCGGCAACGGCGACGTGATCGAACCCGAAGGCGGGCTGATCGCGATCGGCTCCGGCGGCCCTTTCGCGCTCGCCGCGGCCCGCGCCCTGCTCGACGCCACCGATCTGTCACCGGCGGAAATCGCCACCCGCGCGATCAATATCGCCGGAGATATTTGCATCTATACCAACCATAACGTGGTTCTGGAACAGCTCTAGGAAAGAACAAAGATTCGGGATTCGGGATTGGGGATTGGGGATTGGGGATGCCCGACGGTCGGTGACACCACTGCGAGAGCACCCGCAGGCCTTCGATTCGCCACCTCGATCAAAGCGCCGAAGCCCCCAATCCACTGGCTGCGAATCCCCAATCCCCAAGCCCAAATCCCAAATCCCCAGTCTCAGCCACAGCCGCCATCCAGCGCCCGCCCCCCATTCCCGCCCAGGCCGCCCGACAAAGCCAATGAACATGACCCCCCGCGAAATCGTCCAGGAACTCGACCGCTACATCGTCGGCCAGGGTGCCGCCAAGCGCGCGGTCGCCATTGCCCTGCGCAATCGCTGGCGGCGCATGCAGCTGGATGAGGGCATGCGCAATGAAGTCACGCCCAAGAACATTCTGATGATCGGCCCGACCGGCGTTGGCAAGACCGAAATCGCGCGGCGGCTGGCGACGCTGGCCAACGCGCCCTTCGTCAAGGTCGAAGCCACCCGCTTCACCGAAGTCGGCTATGTCGGCAAGGACGTCGAGCAGATCATCCGCGACCTCGCCGACCAGGCGGTCAAGCTGTATCGCGAGCAGGCCAAGGTGCGGGTTCGCAGCCAGGCGGAGGACCGCGCCGAGGAGCGCATTCTCGATGCCCTGCTGCCGCGGCGGAAAGACAGCGCCGGCTGGCCCGGCGCCGATGATCCCTCCAGCAGCAGCGACTCCGAGACCCGCCAGAAATTTCGCAGGCAGCTGCGCGAGGGCGCGCTGGACGAGCGCGAGATCGAGATCGAAACCCAGCTCAACGTCGGTGTCGACATCATGACCCCGCCCGGCATGGAGGACATGGGCCAGCAGATCCGCCAGATGTTCAACCAGATTGGCGGCCAGAAGAGCCAGCGCCGCACGGTCAAGATCCGCGCCGCGCGTCCCCAGCTGATCGAAGAAGAGGCTGGCCGGCTGATCAACGAGGACGAGATCCGCCTGCAGGCCATCGAGAACTGCGAGCAGAACGGCATCGTCTTCATCGACGAAATAGACAAGGTCGCCAAGCGCTCGGAAGGCTACGGCGCCGACGTCAGCCGCGAAGGCGTGCAGCGCGACCTGCTGCCGCTGGTCGAGGGCTCGATGGTCAACACCAAATACGGCATCGTGCGCACCGACCACATTCTGTTCATCGCCTCCGGCGCCTTCCACCTCGCCAAACCCTCCGACCTGATTCCCGAACTGCAGGGGCGTTTTCCGATCCGGGTCGAACTGACCGCGCTCGACAGCGAAGACTTCCGCCGCATCCTGACCGAGCCGAAAGCCGCACTCACTCGCCAGTACGAAGCGCTGCTGGCCACCGAGGGCGTCACGCTCGAATTCGCCGAAGACGGCATCGAACGCATCGCCGCGATTGCCTTCGAGGTCAACTCGCGCAGCGAGAACATCGGCGCCCGCCGCCTGCATACGGTGCTTGAGCGCCTGCTCGAACAGATCGCCTTCGAGGCCCCCGACCGCGAGGGCGATCACCTGCGCATTGATGCCGCTGAAGTCGACAAGCGCCTCGGCGAACTGGTCAAGGATGAGGACCTCAGCCGCTACATCCTGTAGGCCGCGGCCGGCGACCTTGATGGCGCATCGCGCCGGAACGCGCCACACTCGCGAGGTTTCGTCATTCCAGCGGCCGCCACCTGCGCCGTCGTTCCCCGGGGGGACATGCACGAATGAGCGCACTGCTCGAGCCCTTACACCGCGAACACGGCAAGGCCGTGGCGATGCTGCGTGCGCTGGTGGTTGCCGATCTGGTAGAGTCCACCGCGCTGGTCGAACGTCTCGGCGACGCGCGTGCGGCGGATGTCCTGCGGCAGCATGATCGCCTCGTTCGCCAGCTGATCCGCGAACACGCCGGCCAGGAAATCGACAAGACCGACGGCTTCCTGGCGATGTTCGAACGGCCGGTGCAGGCGGCCGCGTTCGCCTTGGCCTACCAGCGCGAACTGCGCACCCTCTCCGGCGAGGCGGGCGAGGCGCTGCGCGCGCGCGTCGGTATCCACGTCGGCGAAGTCATGGCCTGGGAGAACGCAGCCGAAGACATCGCCCGCGGCGCCAAACCCATCGAGGTCGAAGGCCTGGCCAAGCCGGTCGCGGCGCGACTGATGGGGCTCGCGCTGCCCGGGCAGATTCTGCTGTCGGCCACCGCCCACGGGCTGACCCAGCGCGCGGCCAGCGAACTGGGCATCGCGGAAGGCCGGGTGCGCTGGCAGCAGCACGGCAGCTATCGGCTAAAGGGCGTCGCCGAACCGCTGGCGGTGTTCGAACTCGGCGAGCTCGGCGTTGCCCCGTTCACCGCTCCGCCCTGGTCCGGCAAGGCGCATCGGAACACCCCGTTCTGGCGACAGCCTGCTGCGCTTGCAGTCGAAGCCCTGCTGCTGGTCGGGGTTCTTGCGCTTGCGCTGTGGCCGGCGCTGAAGCCGACTCAGGCCATCGCCTTTGCCGAACGTGATTGGGTGGTGCTGTCCGACCTCAACAACCTGACCGGCGAAGCGCGGTTCGACCGCGCGCTGGGTGTCGCGGCTCGGGTGATGGTGGAGCAGTCGCAGTACGTCAACGTGCTGTCGCCTCTGCGCATTGCCGACAGCCTGCAGCGCATGGGGCGCGACAAGGAAACTCCGCTGGATGCCGCGCTGGCCAGTGAGGTCGCCCTGCGCGAGGGCGCGCGTGCCGTGCTGCAGCCCTCAATTCGCGAAACACTTGACGGTTTTGAGTTCGCGATCAACGTCATTGATCCGACCAGTGCCCGCGTCGTTTACTCCGAGTTGGCGCTGGCCGACAGCGAAGATGCCGTGCTGTCGGCGGTCGGTGACGCCAGCGACCGCGTCCGTAGGCGGCTCGGCGAGGCCCTGCAGCAGATCGAACAGAACAGTGCGCCGGTGCCGCAGGTCACCTCTAAAAACCTCGATGCCCTGCGCGCCTATGCGCTGGGGCTTGAGCAATACAACCGGATTGAATTCGACGCTGCCGAATCCCAGTTCAGGCAAGCGCTGGCTCTCGATCCCGAGTTCGCGTTGGCACTGGCGGCGCTGGCCCGCGTGCGAATGGCACATAACGATCTTGAGCAAGCGCTGGTATTGACCGAGCGTGCTCATGCGCTGCGAGTTCGCCTCACGAGCCGTGAGGCACTCTTTCTCGATGCCAGCCTCGCGCAGCTGCAGTTCCGGAAAGACGCGGGCAACGCCTGGGATGCCCTGGCCGAGCTTTATCCCGACTTCCATCAGGCGCTGCACAACGCGTCGCTGGTGCACTACATGGAGGGCCGCTATGCCCGCATGGAGGGGCTTGCCGCCCGCGCCGCGGTGGTGCAGAGCGTAACCCAGCCGGTGTCCACCTTCATGGTGGCCTTGGCCCAGCTGGCCCAGGGCGAAGTCGCCAGCGCGCTCACCGGCTTTGACAGCGCGCGCGAGCTGGGCTTCGCCGCATTTACCATCGAGCCGGCGGGCGCGCTGATGGCCGCCGGCCGCACCGATGAAGCGCTCAAGCGCCTGCAGTCCGCGCCGCCCTCCAACGAGTTCGGGCGCCGCAAGCGGCTGCTCGCCGAGCTGGCGATGCGCGTCGACGCCGGACGCTGGGCCGAGGTCGACCGCTCACATGCGGCAATGCGAAGCGAAATGACTCGCCTCGAAGGCGCAACCGATACGGCGAGCTATCGGCAGCTGCAGGCTTTCCGCTTGGCCGAGCTGACCACACGTCGAACGCGAGGTGCGCAGGCTGAACGTCTCCAGGGCCTGCAGTCGCTCGTCGAAGAAGCGCTGCGCCGGCATGCCGAGGCCGCGCCCACGTCGCGCTCGGATACCGCGCTGGTAGCGCTGTATCTCGGCTACCACCTAGCGCGCGAGGGCGATCTCATCGCCGCTGAGCAACTGTTTGAGCAGACCCGCAGCGCCGTTGCCGATTCGCCACGGGCGACGGTGGCCGACGTCGCAGCCCTGCTCGAAGCGCGCATCGCGCTAGCGCAGGACGACGCTGCGCGAGCATTCCGGCTGCTGGACGCACGCACCAATGGCCAAGAACTGCTGCTGGTGCGCACTCTGCGCGGCGAGGCTGCGCGTCGGCTCGGGAACCTGGAGGACGCGCTGGCCGACGCCGAATACGTAAGCAACAGCCGCGGCCGAGCCTATGCTGAATGGGCGGGTGAGAGCGTCACCCTGGTCGAGAACGCCCAGCAGGTCAATCTCGCCCACCTGCGCGCCGCCGAGATCGCGCTCGAACTCGGCCGCAGCGCAGTGGCTCGTGAGCACTACGACTACTTCGTGCAGCGCTGGCCTGACTACTCCGCGCTGGAGGGGTTGAGCGATTGGGTGGCCCGCCTGCAGCGGAAACTTAAAACTGCCGCTACGAAAGAAGATGCACCGCCGCACTCGCCACGAAGCCGCTGATGGAGGGGCGAGTTATCCAAGAAGCCGCTGACGCAGCGGCCGGCTATTCTCTCGCCGCTGACTCAGCGGCCTCGTAGCCACGGGGCCGCTGAGGGTCGGCGCGGCGGCTCAGGCCTCGAAGAAGATGATGGCCATGCCCGAAGTGAGCTCACCGCTCATCCGATCCAGATTGGCGCGAATCTCCTCAGGCTTTGGCAGCTGAATCGGCCGCTTGGGCAGGTTCGCGGGGTCGATTTTGAAACCGTATTCGGAAAGCGTGGAGGCCGGGTCGGACTGGACCTTCTCGCGGAATCCCGGGTCGTCGGCCAGTCGCTGCAGAAAAGCTCGTGCTTGGTCCTGGGTGGTCATACGGTCGGTCCTTGTGTGGGTGAAAGAGGGGCCCGGCTCAACTGCACGGGCTCGAACTTGTAGCCTTCAACCGTGCTCGTCTGCAAGCCCGGGCGCCTGCAGACCGTCAATGGACCCCGGCATGGGTGACGGTCGAAGATGCAGTTCATCGCGGCTGGGGTCGATGATGCCGAGCCCGTTGGCGCCCACCACCACGTGCTCCAGGGGATCCAGGCCCAGCCATTGGCAGACGTCGGCATCGTTGATGGCGCCGGTATAGAACGCGCCCAGACCCTGGGCCGCAGCGGCAAGATAGAAGGTTTGCGACAGATGCCCGGCGTCTGCAAACAGCACCTTGTAGGCCTTCGGATGCCGACGGTATTTCCAGAAGTTGCGGTGTGCGCGGGCCACGTGGAAGACCAGTGCATGCGCCTCGGAAAAATAGGTCTGGCCAATGGTGTGGCGCTCGACCAGGGCGCGCGCTTCTGCCTCGTCAAACGCCTGCAGTCGCGTCAACCGATGCGCCGCACCTTCGTAGTGATACACGCCGCTGTCGATGCCTTCGACCCGGACCACCAGCACATAGGCCTCAATGGGATGCAGCCCGCCGCCCGAAGGGCTGGCGCGACGCAGTGCGACCAGGCCGGTCCCCAGCGCCCTTTGACCCAGCGGCGCAAAGGTGGCCTGCAGCACTTCTGCGAGAGCGGAAGCGCGCAGCCAGGCGTCGCGGCTAAAGGCACGCGTAGTGGCGCGCAGCTGCAGCAGCTGCCAAAGCGCGCCGCGGCGCTCAACCGGCGGCAGCTGCACCCGCTCCAGGGCCTGGTCGTGCACCGGCAGATGGGTCGGCGGCAGGCCGTTCTTGGTGACTGATTTCTCCAGCCGGGCCAGGTGCGCGGCCTCGCTGTGGTCGCGCACGCCCTCATCGCCGACGATCGCCGACCAGCGCGTGCGAGCGTGATAGACCGCGGCAAGGCCGTGCCAGCCGAGCTGCTTCAGCCGCGCCTCGCCGTCGCGCAGCGCCACCTGCTCGGCGCTGTTGCTGTCACTGACCAACAAACCCAGCTCCACCATCCGATCCAACCGCTGGCGGGTGGCGGCGGTCTTGAGCGGCAGCGACTCCACGGACGTCCATGCATCCGCCGATAGCGTCGCCATCACCTGCAGCTCATCCGCGGTGACACTCAGACGCTCGCCGCTGAACGGGCACAGCAGGGAAATGGTCACCGTGGCCTGCAGCTCGACTCGACCCATGAACAGCGCCGAGAGATCCGGCAGCAGGGTGTCGCCGATCTCGATAAAGCAGGGCTGCCGACGGCGGACCTGGGCGAAGGATGACGGCTGGGACATGGATGGGATCACTGCGGATCGGGCAGCCCCGCATCGTACAGGCCTCGCATCGAAGGGCCGCTCGTTCGGCCCGCGCGCATTGAAGCGATGCGTCGGAGCCAGGACGCAAAACTGCGACGCGAAGCAGCCAGTTCAAGCCATGCAGGTTGACGCGACCGTTCAGGGCGACAGTTCGGAACGACAGTTCGGAGTTGCAGTTTGGAGCGGTGGGTCAAGACCCGCCCTACCGAAAACCCATTCACGTTCCTCAGAGCGGGTCTTGACCCGCCGGACGTTTGCGCATGAGCGCAAGCCCGCATGCGACCTGCTCTGCTCTGCTCCTGATCTTCTTAACCGTTGCGCGCCCCGCGGCGAAAACGCTCGCAAGATCCCGAATCCCGAATCCCCACTCCCAGCCCCACCCACTCCCGGCCCCACCCAAACTCGATCCCGCTACAGAAACACCCACAGCAGCGCAGCGCCCAGCAGCAACCGGTAAATCACGAACGGCTGCATGCCGATGCGGTTGATGATGGCCAGAAAATAGTGGATGCACAGGTAGGCGGCGATGCCGGACAGCACGGTGCCCCAGAGCAGGGCCTGGCCATCGATGATCGTTCCAGGCTGCAGCAGATCGAGCGATTTAAGCAGCACGGCGAGCAGAATCACCGGAATCGACAGCAGGAACGAATAGCGCGAGGCGGCCTCGCGGCTGAATCCGAGGAACAGCGCCGCGGTGATGGTAATGCCCGAGCGCGAGGTGCCGGGAATCAACGCCAAGGCCTGCGCCAGCCCGATCACCAGCACGTCGGACCAGCGCATCTGCTCGACCTCGCGCTCACCGCGAAAACGCCAGTCGGCCAGGCTGAGCGCGATGCCAAAAAAAATCAGCCCGAACGCTATCACCAGCGCGCCGATTTCCGGCGTACGCAGGCTGGTCTCGATGATGTCCTTGAAGGCTAAGCCGGCAAGCCCGACCGGAAAAGTGCCCAGCGCTACGCTCCAGCCGAGCCGCGCATGCGCGCTGAACCCCTGACCGAGGCAGCTCTTCAAGACATCGCGCGCGATCAGAGCGATCTCGGCGCGGAAATAGATCATCACTGCGGCAAGGCTGCCGAGATGCAGGGCCAGATCGAAGGCCAACCCCTGATCGGACCAGCCGGTCAGCAGCGGCACCAGGATCAGGTGCGCCGAGCTTGATACCGGCAAAAACTCGGTAAAGCCCTGCAGCACGGCAAGGATGATGATCTCGATCAGGCTCATGGCGCCGGCGCGTTAGGGCAAGGCTGCGAAGGGTAGCGGGTGCAGCCGGGGGTTGGGGGTTGGGGGGTTGGGGAGCCGGGATTGAGGAGCAACAGCAAACACAGCCGCAGCCGCAGCCGCAGCACGAGCACGAGCACGAGCAGGGCAGAACAGAATCATCGACAGGGCAGACACCGGCTCAACCCGGACGCCGCAGCCTGAGCCCCTCTCCCCCCCGGGAGAGGGGTTGGGGTGAGGGGCCGATTTTCGCCAGACCCCCCCAAACGCGCCGCACCCGCTCTTCCTGATTCAAGATTCCCGATTCCCGACTCCCATTCCCGCCCCTCAGCGCCCAACCCGCAGCCCCACTGCCTCGCGCGCCAGTGCCTCAATGCGCGCGTAGTCGCCGGCCAGCAGCGCCGACTCAGGGGTCAGCCAGCTGCCGCCCACCGCGCGAATGTTGGTCAGAGCGAGGTACTTCGGCGCGTTGTCGAGGCTGATGCCGCCGGTGGCGCAGAAGCCGAGCTGCGGCAGCGGACCGCCGAAGCCCTTCAGCGCATTGACCCCGCCGGCCGCTTCAGCCGGGAAAAACTTGAGCAGGCGATAGCCCTCGTCCAGCAAAGCCATGCACTCACTCGCGGTCGCCGCTCCCGGCAGCCAGGGCAGCGCATGCTGGCGCGCGGCGGCCAGCAGCTTCGGGCTGGCTCCGGGTGAAACCGCGAACTGCGCGCCGGCGGCAAGCGCCTGGTCGAACTGCTTACCCTCGATGACGGTGCCGACGCCCACCACGGCGCCCTCGACCTCAGCCGCGATCGCGCGCACCGCATCCAGCGCCGCTGGCGTACGCAGGGTGACTTCAATCGCCACAATTCCACCGGCAACCAGCGCACGCGCGAGGTCCACCGCCTGCGCAGCGCTGTGCACCACCACCACCGGCACCACCGGCGCCAGATCAAGAATTGCGGCCAGTCGCTGGGTGTGGGAATCGAGCAGATTCACGGCCTCACCCTGGCCCAACGGGGGCGCTCGCCGGCTGCGGCAGCGGCGGGATTTCAGCGGTGGTGTGCAGCAGCGTATTCGCGCCGCCTTCGGCCGGGCCCACCGTCGCACGGAAGGCCGCGAACAGCTCGCGCCCGAAGCCGAAATGGTAGTGCTCCAGATCGATCTGGGCGGGCTCGCGCGCGGCGAATTCGGCGGGGTCGACGGCCACATCCAGCCGGCCGTTGATGGCATCCACCGTCACCACATCGCCGTCGCGCAGGCGCGCCAGCGCGCCGCCCTTGGCCGCTTCCGGCGTGACGTGGATGGCCGCAGGCACCTGGCCAGAGGCACCCGACATGCGGCCGTCGGTGACGAAGGCGATGCGAAAGCCGCGCTTCTGCAGCACGGTCAGCAGCGGGGTCAGCTTGTGCAGCTCGGGCATGCCGTTGGCAGCCGGGCCCTGGAAGCGCAGCACCACGATCACGTCGCGATCCAGCTCGCCGCGCTCAAACGCGGCCTTGACCTCATCCTGGTCGTGGAAGATCGCCGCCGGCGCACGCACCACCATGCGGTCCTCCTGCACCGAGGACACCTTGATGCAGGCCCGACCGAGCGGGCCCTGCAGCAGGCGCAGGCCGCCGTCGGCGCGGAACGGCGCGGCCACCGGGCGCAGCACACTGTCGTCGGCGCTGGCCGGCGGCTGCGGCTCAAAATGCAGCGCGACGCCGTCGAGTACCGGCACCTGCGCATAGTCGGCCAGGCTCGTGCCCCACATCGTGCGCGCGTCGAGATGCAGCAGGCCGGCGCCGCCGAGTTCACGAATGATGAAACCCATGCCTCCGGCCTGGTGGAAGTGGTTCACGTCGGCAGTGCCGTTCGGGTACACCCGCGCCAGCAGCGGCACCGCATGCGAGAGCGCGTCGAAATCGTCCCAGTTGAGCTGAATGCCGCCAGCCGCCGCCATCGCTACCAGGTGCAGCAGGTGGTTGGTGCTACCGCCGGTAGCGTGCAGGCCCACCACGGCGTTGACGAAGCTGCGCTCGTCGATGATCTCGCCGATCGGTCGGTAGTCGCCGGCGCTGCTGGTGATCTCGAACACGCGCTCAATGGCGGTGCGGGTCAGCGCCTCGCGCAGCGGCGTGTTGGGGTTGACGAAGCTCGCGCCGGGCAGGTGCAGGCCCATGATCTCCATCAGCATCTGGTTGGAGTTGGCGGTGCCGTAGAAGGTGCAGGTGCCGGGGCTGTGGTAGCTCGCGGATTCTGCCTCCAGCAGCTCTTCGCGCCCGGCCTTGCCTTCGGCGTAGAGCTGGCGCACCCGCGATTTCTCGCTGTTGGGCAGGCCGCTGGGCATCGGCCCGGCCGGGATGAAGATCGTCGGCAGGTGCCCGTAGGCCAGCGCGCCGATCAGCATGCCCGGCACGATCTTGTCGCAGATGCCGAGGCAGACCACGGCGTCGAACATGTCATGCGACAGCGCGATCGCGGTGGACAGGGCGATCACGTCGCGCGAGAACAGCGACAGCTCCATGCCGGCGCGGCCCTGGGTGACGCCGTCGCACATCGCCGGCACGCCGCCGGCGACTTGAGCGGTGTGGCCCAGCTCACGCGCGATGCCGCGGATCAGCTCCGGGTAGGGCTCGTACGGCTGGTGCGCGCTCAGCATGTCGTTGTAGGCGGTAACGATGCCGAGGTTGGCGGTCTGCACGCCGCGCAGGCGCGCCTTGTCGGTGTCGGCGCAGGCCGCAAAGCCGTGCGCGAGATTGCCGCAGGACAGCGCGCGTCTGTGGGTGCTCTCGGCGCGGGCGCGGCGGATGCGTTCGAGATAGACGCCGCGGCCGACGCGGCTGCGCTCGATGATGCGGCGGGTGATCTCATCCAGCACGGGGTGCAGGGGGACGCTTGGAAGTGTGGCGATACTCATGGTGAGCTCCGGTGGGCGATGCCCGGTAGGTGCGCGTGGCTCGAAGCAGCTTGAGCCCGTCTCCGCGCGGGAAAAGGATGAGCGTAAGGGCGCGCGTGAGGGGCGCTGAGACATCGGCTTCGGGTGACGGCAGCGGCGTCAATGGTCGGCTTCGCTTCAACGGTCGGCTCCAGATCGAGGATCGCGCATCGAGTCGGTCGAGGATGCGCTCCGAGCGGCCCCTCACCCCCACCCCTCTCCCGCGGGGAGAGGGGCCTGCAAGCGAAGATCTCTCCGAAATTTCGTCGAGCGCACTCCGCTGCAGCCGCCTGCGACTCGCGCTTCGCTGCAGCCGCTTTCGATTGCTGACTCGCCATTGCCGGCCTCAAGCGCACGTCCACACGTCCACCGGCTGCGCGGAGGCGCCAAGCACTTTCGCGATCGGCAGCGCGCCGTGGGCCAGCGCTTCGCGCAGCACTGCCTGCTTGGCGGCGCCTTCGATATGCAGGTGCAGGTGTCGAGCTGACGCCAGCGCCGGCAGGGTGAAGGTGATGCGCGGCTCGGGCGCGCCGGGGGCATGCATGGGCATCAGCACGTGCGCGCCGGCGGGGTCGAGTGCGGCGTCGAGCTGATCGCCGCCGGGAAACAGCGAAGCCGTGTGGCCATCGCTGCCCATGCCGAGCACCAGCACGTCGATCGGCAGCAGGCCGATGAAGTCCTGCTCGAGCAGCAGCGCGCCGGACTCCGGCGTTAGCCCATCAATGTGCAGAGGCATCAAGCGCGCCGCCGCGGCTGCGTTCACCTGCAGGTGCTCGCGCAGCAGCCGCGCATTGGATCGCTCATCGGCGGCGGGCAGCCAGCGCTCGTCGGCCAGGGTGATATCGACCGCCCTCCAGTTGATGTCGACTACGGAAAGTTCCGCAAAAAAACGCTTCGGCGTACTGCCGCCAGAGACCGCCAGCAGGGCGCGACCGCGCGTGCGCAGGGCTGCCTCCAGCTGAAAGGCAACGCGTTCGGCGAGGCCGCGCGCCAGCGCGGCGCCATCGGCGAATACGTGCTGCCGCAGCGGCGCGATCTGCCGCGGCCGGTCCCCGGCGCGCTCACTCGACATGGTCGCTCCAGGTGCGGCCGTCGCGTTCGATCAGGGCCACGCCGGCGCTGGGCCCCCAGGTGCCGGCGGTGTACGGCTTGGGCGCTTCGTCCATGCGCGCCCAGGCGCTCAGGATCTCGTCGGCCCAGACCCAGGCGGCTTCCACCTCATCGCGACGCATGAACAGCATCGGGTTGCCGCGCACCACGTCCATCAGCAGGCGCTCGTAGGCGTCGCCGTAGCGCAGGCCGCTGAAGGTCTCGGCAAAGCTCATGTCCAGCGGCACGTGGCGCAGACGGAAGCCGCCGGGTCCGGGCTCTTTGTTGGTCAGCCACAGGGTCACGCATTCGTCCGGCTGCAGCCGCAGCACCAGGCGATTGGGCTGAATCGGCGCCGCGAGGTGGCCGAAAATCGAGTGCGGCACCGGGCGGAAGGTCACCACGATCTCGGAGACGCGATCGGGCATGCGCTTGCCGGTGCGCAGGTAGAACGGTACCCCGGCCCAGCGCCAGTTCGACACCTCCGCCTTGATCGCCACGAAGGTTTCGGTGCGCGAGCTGCAGCCGAGCTCATCGGGGTAGCCGGGCACCGCCTGGCCGTTGACGGCGCCGGCGCGGTACTGGCCGCGCACGCTCAGCTGCCCGGCATTGGCCAAGGTGATGGGTTTGAGCGAACGCAGCACTTTCAGCTTTTCGTCGCGGATGGCGTCGGCGGAAAAACTCGCGGGTGGCTCCATCGCCACCAGGCAAAGCAGCTGCAGCAGGTGGTTTTGAACCATGTCGCGCATGGCGCCGGCGCGATCGTAGTAGGGCGCGCGGCCCTCCACGCCGACCGTTTCCGCCACCGTGATCTGCACGTGGTCGATGTGTTCGGCGCGCCAGATCGGTTCGAACAGGGCGTTGGCAAAGCGCAGCGCGGTGAGGTTCTGCACGGTCTCCTTGCCGAGGTAGTGATCAATGCGGTAGGTCTGGCTCTCGTTGAAGCAGTGGCCGACTGCGTCGTTGATGCGCGCCGCCGAGGCCAGATCGGTGCCGATCGGCTTTTCGATCACCACTCGCGACTGTTCTCCGTTCAATCCGCAGTCGCGCAGGCGCTCGCAGATCGGCACGAAGATGTCGGGCGCGGTGGCCAGGTAGAACACGCGCACGCGCTCGCCGGCCTCGAGAATCAGCGAGGTGACCTCGTTCCAGCCTTGCTCTTGACGCACGTCCAGCGCGCGGTAGGCGAGCAGCGGAAGGAAGCCCTCCAGCAGCTCCGGCCCCGCCGCATGCTTAAGCGCGTCGCGCACGCGCTGGCGGTAGCCCTCGGTGCTGAGGCCCTCGTCGCGGGCGACGCCGAGAATGCGGGTGCCGGGCAGCAGCTGGCCGTCGGCGAAGCGATGCAGCAGGGCCGGCAGCAGCTTGCGCAGGGCCAGATCGCCGGTGCCGCCGAAAATCACCAGATCAAACGGATCGGCGGGAAGCATCGCCGGGCTCATGCGCTACCTCGTGGACGGGGGAAGAAATCCGGATCGGCCTGCCGCAGACTTTCGGCATACCAGTGTGCTCCGGTGGTCTGCAAATTTACCCCTTTTCAAGGGTGTTTCAAGGGGTCTATGCTGCGCCCGGTATTGGATTGGTCTTGTATACGTATGCATCGACTCATCGCCGAAATGCTCGCCCAGACCGACGTGGCGCCGATTGGCAGCCGCCCGCTGGCCTATCTGCGGCTGCGCGAAGCCCTGCGCCGGCTCATTGAAAGCGGCCGACTGGCGCCGGGCCAGGCCCTGCCCGGCGAACGCGACCTGGCCGAAAACCTGTCGCTGTCGCGGGTCACTGTGCGCCGCGCCATCAGCGGCCTGGTGAAGGATGGCCTGCTGGTGCAGCGGCAGGGCGCCGGCACCTTCATCGCCGACCGCATCGTCAAGGCCATCAGCAAGCTGTCGAGTTTCACCGATGACCTGCGCGCGCGCGGGCTGCGGCCGCGCTCGGTGTTTTTGGAGCGCGAAACCGGCGAGGTGACCCCGGCCGAAGCAATGGCCCTGAACCTTTCGCCCGGCGCCCGCGTGGTGCGGCTGACTCGCCTGCGCTACGCCGGCGACGAGCCGCTGGCGCTGGAGCGCAGCGCGGTGCCGCAGGAGATTCTGGCCGATCCTGATCTGGTCGAAGATTCGCTGTACGAAGCCCTGGATACCCTGGCCGGCCGGCCGGTACGCGCCCTGCAGCGGCTGCGCGCAATCGCCTTCACGCCGGAGCAGGCCCGTCTGCTGCACCTGCAGCCCGGCACGCCGGGGCTGTACATCGAGCGCCGCGGCTTTCTGCGCGACGGGCGGGTGGTCGAGTTCTCGCGCTCGTACTACCGCGGCGACGCCTATGACTTTGTGGCAGAGCTGCACAGCGACTGAGCGCCGCGGCGAGCGGTCGGCATGATCAGCGCGCCGGCAGTGGAACGTTCGATCGCATCTACGAAACTGTCGGCAGGTTTCCGTATGCTCAGGCACTGACCTGCCGCGGGCAGCGGCGGGACCGTCTCGGGGGAGACCGCCGCATGAGTGAGCCCGTGCGCATCCACGAAACCTTAGGCAGGTTTCCGTATATTTAGGCACTGACCTGCCGCGAGCCGCGGCGGGGCCGTCTCGGGGGAGACCGCCGCATGAGTAAGCCTGTAAGCAGGCGTCGCCGCGCGGATGGCGCGCCGCCATGAACTACCGTTTCGCCCCATTCGAACTGCGCACAGGCGCACGTCTTTTGCTGCGCGATGGCCGGCCGCTGGACCTCCCGCGACGCGTCTTCGACTGTCTGCTGTGCCTGATCGAGCGGCGCGATCGCGCGGTCGGGCGCGATGAGCTGATCGGTCAGGTCTGGGGCCGCAGCAATGTGTCCGACAACCAGCTCGCGCAGACGGTGCTGCGCGCGCGCCGGCTGCTGAACGACGACGGCGACGCGCAGCGCTGCATTCGCACCGTGGCCGGCTTCGGTTACGCCTGGGTCGCCGCGGTCGACTGCGAGTCCGAGCCCGTGCTCAGTCCGGGGCTGCAGACGGCTCAGCCCGCAGCCGTCGCCGGCGCGCTCGATCACCGCAGCGATGTGGCCGCCGCGGCCGCAGCTCCAGCCGCCGCGACGGCGCAGCGCCCAGCGGGTCGGGCCCGCTGGACTGCAGCAGCTCTTGCTGCACTGGTGGCGACAGGCGGATTCGCGCTGCTGGCGCTGCCTGAGCGCACGGGTCAAGCACCCGCAGCGGAGCGCCTGCTGGCGGTGCTGCCGGCCGAGGTCGCTGACCCGGAGCGCGCGCGCTGGGCGCGGCATGGCCTGATGGCGCTCGTCGCTGCGCGGCTCGCTGAGGGCGGCCTGCGCATCCAGCCGCTGGAGCACGTATTAGCCCACAGCGGGGTCTCGACCTCCGCGCTGGATGAGGATGCCGTACACGACCTGCGCGGCCGTCTCGGCAGCCAGGCCCTGCTTGGAATCGAGGCGACGCCCGCCGGCCCCGGACAGGGCTGGCGGGTGGCCCTGCGCCTGTACGAGGGCGAACACCCGCGCCTGCTCGGCGAAGCCCAGGGCACCGAGCTGATCGAAGCCGCCGAGGCCGCGACGCACGCGGCGCTGGCCCAGCTGGGCGGACGCGTGGACTCCAGCCACAGCGCCGACCCTGCGCCGCTGGCAAGCGCGCGGCGCGCGCTGCGGCGTCACGACTTCGACGGCGCGCGCGCGGCGCTGGCGCGGCTGCCGGCGGCGCATCCTGATGCCGCCGAGGTCGCCCTGCTGCAGATCGAGATCGCGCTCGCCGGGGGAGAGCTGCGCAGCGCAGGGCAACGCATCGCCGCCCTGCTCGGGCCGATGCAGCCGCCACAGGCCGTTCCGCCCGCCGGCGCGGAGCGCGCTGTGGATTCAGCCGAAGTGCTGGCACCGCTGGTGCTGAACGATCCGCTGCAGCGCGCGCGGGCGCACCTGCTGCGCAACCGCTGGGCCCGGCGCATCGCCCAACCCGAACCCGACGCCGCGCTTGATGAGCTGGTGCAGCAACTGCAGCGCCTGGACGCACCCAGCGTGCTCGCGCAGGCCCTGCAGGCGCGCGGGGCGCGCGAGGTCGGCGCCGGCCGCATCGAAAGCGCCAGCCGCGACTATGCCCAGGCGCTGCGCTTGTTCAGCGCCGCCGGTGAACCGACCGAGGCGGCCTCTGTCAGCAGCAACCTGGCCCTGCTATTGATGCTGCGCGGGCGTAATACCGAGGCCCTGCAGCAGCTGCGGGATGCCAGCATCGTGTTTCGTGAGCACGGCGATATCAATCGCCTGTTCAACGCCCATTCGAGCATCAGCTCGCTGCAGATCGGCATGCTGCGCTGGCAGGAAGCGCTGCTCAGCAGCGATGCCGCCGGCGCCCTGCTGGGCCTGATCGAAGATGCGTCCTCACGGCAGCGGCATTTTCGCCCGCGCGCGCTGGTGATGCTGGGGCTGGGTCGGCTCGACGAGGCCGAGGCGTTGCTGGCGCGAGCCGCCATCGAGGGCACGCGCGGCGACGCCAACCCGGACACCCTCGCCCGCCAGGGCCTGTACGAGGCGCAGCTGGCCTTGGCCAAGCGCGATGCCGGGCGCGCCGCGCGCGCCGCGCAACAGGTGTTCGAGCCGCTGTACGCGCGCCACGGCGTGGCGGCCGAGCCGCAGGTGCGCACCGATGCGCGCGACCTCGCCCTGCTGCTGTGGGTACAGGCCAGCGTGCTGGCGGCCGAGCAGAGCGGCAGCGCACCGCCGGCGCTGAGCGCACAGGCGCTGCATCTGCTGGCGCACGCCGAGTCGGTGCTGGCGCGGGTTGCGCGCGGGCGCTGGCGGTTGGCCCAGGCCGACTTTGCCGCAGCGGAAGAGGATCTGCGCGCAGCGCTGCAGGGCGCCGACGAATTCAATCGCCTCTCGCGAGTGCTGCTGTGCCACGAGGCCCTGGCCGATCTGCTGCTTGCGCAAGGCCGACAGATCGAAGCCGAGGCGCTGATAGTCGGCCTGCAGGCGCGTGACCCCGGCCTGCTGCAGCGCGACTACGATGCCGCCGTGCTGGCGCTGCGGGTGCGCCGCGGCGGCAGTGATCCGACCGCCTTCCAGCGGGCGCTAGAGCAGGCGCAGCGGCTGGCCGGGCAACGCACGCTGCCGCCTTCGCTGCTGCAGTCGCTGCCTGGCAAAGAGCCGACCGCAGCTGCCAGCGCAGCACCCGCGCACTGATCGCAAAACGCAGCTTCGCCCGCCTGCTGGACTAATCCGGCAGGCGGGCGCAGCTGTCACAGCGGGCTTTTAGTACCTGCCGCAGGTATCGATGTATTCGGTGCCGTTTTGGTCGACGCTGCCGGTGGCATCGATCTGCACGTCAACGCTCAAGCCAACGCCCTTGGCTGTGGCCGAGAACTTGGCCCCCAGCACGGTGCGGTGGGCGCAGCCGGACTTGGCCACGAACTTGCCGCGCCCGCCGGAGGTGCCGCTGTTTGCGCGATTGCCGCAGGCCACGCTGAACGGGATGTTGGACCATGCCGACGAGGCATTGGCGAAGCCGTACGGACTGGGGAGACAGCTGGTATTGCAGCGCAGTCCGGCCTGCACAGCGCCGACCGTCTTCTGCACCATCGTGATGCCAAACAGGTTCTTGTAGGTAACGACGCGGCTGGCTCGCGAGAAGTGGCGTGCCGTCACGTTCGGGTTGCTGGCCAAACCGCAGTGCGCCTTGGCCTGCGAGCCGCTTTCATCGACGATGCTGCCGACCTCCTCATGGATCTGCAGGCCCCAGCCGTCTGCACGGGCGGTGCGGTAGCTGTTCACCACCGAATCCAGGAAGTCGATGTTCGGATCGAACACCACGCAGTAGCCCTGCGCCTGCCAGCAGAACTCGACCGCGGTGTGGGTGCGCGCCTCTTTGCCCAACGTCACTGCGACCTGCAGCAGACGGTAGTCGCCGAGCTCCAGCGGATAGCCGGCCTTGGCGAAGCCGTCGACGGCGAAGTCGAGATCCTGCAGGTAGAGGTCGGCTCGGTTGCTGTCGGCAAACGCCGCCTTGGGCAGGCGGAAATCGCTGTCCTCATCGACAAACAGCGTGTAGGCGGGCTCGCCGGTCAGGGCCGACATCGTGCGCGATCCCACGCTGTCGGCGCTGCCCTTGGAAAGGACACTGACCTCCAAGTCGACCACGCCCTGGTGCAGCTCGGCGAAGTCGCGGTAGATGTCCTCCGCGTAGCTGTCGTTTTGCGCCGAGACGGTGCCGGAAAAGATCAATGCGGCCGCCAGACTGGCCACGAAATGCTGGACCTTCATGCTGTGTTATCCCTTGGATGTTGATATGACCGGGGTGATGGATTGACCCGCGCACCGCATCGCAGTGCTGGACGGGTTCGAGTGCGCCCCCGACGCCGCTCGCCATCCACGCTGCCGCGCGGCCTCGCCGGCCGCATTCGCGTCTGTTCACAGGCCGATGACAATTCGGTTTTTAGGGGGCTGAACAGGGACTTGGCGCCGCCAACACGAGACGGGCGAATTCCCTGCGTCCGCCAAACGGCCGTTTACGTCCGCGATCAACCCGCAGTCCGCGGCGGCCGCGCAGCGCCGGTGCTGTCAGACTGCGGGACGTTCTGGAGCTTTAAGGCAGCAAACGTGAGCATCGACCAGATCCTGATCCTCGCCATTCTGGCGGCCACCGTCGCGCTGTTTCTTTGGGGCGTGTGGCGCCACGACATGGTGGCGGTCGCGGCTCTGCTCGCCTGCGTGGTGGCCGGCCTGATCAGCCCCGCCGACGCCTTCGCCGGGTTCGGCCATCCGGCGGTGATCACCGTGGCCTGCGTTCTGGTGCTGAGCCGCGGCCTGCAGACCACCGGCGCGGTCGATGCGCTGACGCGCCGGCTGTTGCCGGCCAAGGCCGGGCCCACTGTCAGCATCGCCGCGCTGGCGGCGCTGGCCGCGGTGCTGTCGGCCTTCATGAACAACGTCGGCGCGCTGGCCCTGCTGATGCCGGTCGCGCTGCAGCTGGCGCGGCGCCTGGAAATGCCGCCCGGCCGGGTGCTGATGCCGCTGGCCTTCGGCTCGATTCTGGGCGGCATGACGACGCTGATCGGTACGCCGCCGAATCTGATCGTCGCCGGCTTCCGCGCCCAGAACGGCGGCACCGGCTTCAGCATGTTCGACTTCACCCCCGTTGGGCTGCCGGTGGCGCTGGCAGGCCTGGCGCTGATTGCGGTCGGCGGCTGGCGGCTGGTGCCGGTTCGCCGTGAAGCGGTCGCCGACGGCTTTGAAAGCGGCGCCTACCTGACCGAAGCGCGGGTGCCTGAGGACAGCAAGAGCGCCGGCCGCAGCCTGCGCGAGCTAGAGGCGGAGCTCGAAGACATGGAGGCGCAGATCGTCGGCCTGGCCCGCAACGATCTGCGCCTGACCGCGCCGCATCCGGCCCGCCGCGTGCGCGCAGGCGACATTCTGGTGATCGAGGCCGAAGCCGAAGCCCTGGCCGGGGTGCTGTCCAAGCTTGAGCTCAAGCTGGAGCAAGACAAGCCAACGCCGGCCAGGGACGAGGCCAAGGACGCAGAGACCGCTGACCCAGAAAACGCAGAAGAAGCCGAAAACGCAGCAGACCCGGCCAGCGCGGACGCCACCGCCACCGCAGCGAAATCCGAACCCGCCAACGCCAGCGCCCGACGCGCCGAGAAGTCGTCCGAGGCGAGCTCTGCGGGCAAGGCCACAGCGGAGGCGACCGAGACGGACGCGGAAGCCGAACCGAAGACCGAAACCAAGTCCGCGCGCCGCGACGAAAACGAAATAGTGCTGCTGGAGCTGGCCATCCTGCCGGGCTCCAACCTCGATGGACGCACCCCCAGCGACCTGCTGCTGCGCACCCGCTTCAGCATCAATCTGCTGGCGGTGTCGCGCCAAGGCCGCCGCTCGCTGGCGCGCCTGCGCGCGTTCCGTCTGCGCGCCGGCGACCTGCTGCTGATGCAGGGCTCCCCCGAAGCGCTGTCGGAATTCGCCGCCCAGTCCGGCTGCGTGCCGCTGGCGGCGCGCCAGCTGCGCATTCCGGATTCGCGCCGGGCCTGGCTGGCCGGGGCAATCATGCTCGCCTCGATCGGCGGTGCCGCCTTCGGCCTGCTGCCGGCGGCCATCGCTTTCGCCGCCGGCGTGCTGGCCTCGATGGCCCTGCGCACGGTGCCGCCGCGCTCGGTCTATGAGGCTATCGACTGGCCGGTGATCGTGCTGCTGGCGGCGCTGATCCCGGTGGCCGGGGCGATGGAATCCAGCGGCGCGGCCGACCTGATCGCCAAGGTGCTGATGCAGGACCTCGCCCAGGGCCAGCCGATCGTTTCGCTGGCGCTGATTCTGGTGGTCACCATGACCCTGTCCGATCTGATGAACAACGCCGCTACCGCAGCGGTGATGTGCCCGATCGCGCTGGGCACCGCCTCTGCGCTGGGCGTGCAGCCGGACGCGTTCCTGATGGCGGTGGCGATCGGCGCCTCCTGCGCCTTCCTGACCCCGATCGGACATCAGAACAACACCCTGATCCTCGGCCCCGGCGGTTTGCATTTTGGCGACTACTGGCGGCTGGGCCTGCCGATGGAAGTGCTGGTGGTGGCGGTCAGCCTGCCGCTGCTGCTGCTGGTGTGGCCGCTGTAGACGAGATGTGGCCGCTGCACAAAGGGCAGATGTAGAAAGGGCCGCTGCGCAGAAGACGAATGGACGATCCGATTCGCGGCCCGCGTCGACTGTCGACACAAGCGAGCGACTTCACGCTGCTCGCCCACCACGGCAGAGCTGCCCGCAGCTGACGCAGAGCATCCGTCAGCGCGAGCAGCGCGCAGCGCGGCCGGCGGAATCCGCAGGCCGCAGAAGAGACCGGCGCAGTTCGCGCTCGCGCCGGTGGCGGGACGGTGGGGCGCGCGCCCTTGAATACCGCGTGCTTGCCTCAGGCCCTCGCGTGCGGCTTGAACGGCACATGGCCCAGCTTTCACGCTCAGCGATAGGCTCGCCGCCGCCAGTGGGTTAGCGTGGAGGCCCGTTCGCCCGCCAGGAGAAGGTCGATGCTGCGCTACCTGCTGATGTTGATGGCGCTGTCGTGGGCCGCGCACGCCGCAGCTCAGGCCGACACCCCGGCGCCAGCGGAAATCGCGCCCCTGCAGCAGCCACTGGAGGTCGAGCTTGCGGCGCCCGCGGAGACGACCAACCCGCCGACCGAGGCACGCACCCTTGAGGCGGTCGCGATCGAACCCGGCACGCCCGCGGCGGCGGCGATGTCAGCCGCGGCGGAAACGCAGGCGGAACGCGCCGCAGCGCCGCCGGCAGAGTTCCCTGAAAACCTGTCGGTCGAACGGCCCAACCTCAGCCCGCCCGCCGGGCGGCCCGGCGCCGCGGCCGGCGATGCCGCACCGGGCCCGATCTCCGCCGGCCCGCCCGAAGCCGGCCTGCCCGACGAAAACCTGCCCGAAGCTGGCCCGCCTGACGCCAACCTGTCGCCAGTCAACCTGTCGCCGACCGACCTGCCCTCCGCCCCTGCATCGACAGCGCCCGCGCTGGACGCATTCATCGACGGCCTGGTGGAGGCGCAGCGCCGCGAACACGGCATTCCGGCGCTTGGACTGTCGGTCGTGCAGCGCGGCCAGCCCGATCTGCTGCGCGGCTATGGGCAGGACGACATCGACGGCGGGCGCGCCAGCGACCCCGCCAACAGCCTGTTCCGCATCGGCTCGGTCTCCAAGACCTTCATCTGGACCAGCGTGCTGATGCTGGTCGACCGCGGTTTGCTCGATCTCGACGCCGACGTCAACACCTACCTGAAGACGGTGAAGCTGGAGCCCGGTTTCGGCGCGCCGGTGACCCTGCGTCATCTGATGGCGCATCGCGCCGGCTTCGAGGACAGCCTGCGCCTGTTCAGCGTGGCCGACGACGACGCCCGCTCGTTGGCGCAGCTGCTGGCCGCGCACCCGCCCAAGCGGGTCTTCGCGCCCGGCGCGCGCACCTCCTACTCGAACTGGGGCTCCGGCTTGGCAGCCCAGATCGTCGAGGACGTCAGCGGCCGGCCGTTGCGCGAATTCCTGCGCAGCGAAGTGCTCGACCCGCTGGGCATGCGTCAGACCACCCCCGTGGCGCCCGCGCAGATGCCGAGCGGCCAGCCGGCGCGGCTCGCGCAGGGCTATCGCGAGGGCGACGGCGGCGTCGAGTCCGCCGCTCTGATGCAGCTCGGCGCCTACTGGCCCGCCGGCGGCATCGCCAGCACGCCCGCCGAGATGGCGCGCTGGATGCACTTTCATTTGAACGGCGGCGAGCTCGAAGGTGTCCGCCTGCTGTCGGCGGAAAACCACGCCCTGCTGTTTACCCGGCCCTTCAACGATCGGCCGGGTGCTGTCGACCTCACCCACGGCCTGGTCAACCGGCCCTATCGCGGCCTGCAGACCTTCGGCCACGGCGGCGCCACCGCGCGCTTTCTCACCAACATGGTGCTGGTGCCTGAACTCGGCCTCGGAATCTTTCTGAGCCAGAACATCAATGCCAGCCGCAACACGGTCAGCAGCGTGCCCGACCAGATCATCGATCGCCTGCAGGGCGCGCAGACCCCCGTCGCCCTGGTGACGGCCCCGGCCGACGCCGGCGCTCTGGCCGCGGCCAACGGCACCTATCTGAACAATCGGCGCGTGTTCACCAGCTTTGCCGCGGTGTTCGCAAGCCTGGACGCCGTCGAGCTCGCAGCGCTGTCGCCGGAGCGCCTGCTGTATCGCAAGGACGGCCAGGCCACCCAGTACGCCCGCGTCGGCGAAGACCTGTTCGAATCGGTGGGCGGTGACCGTCTGGCCCTGATTCGGGACGCCCGCGGCGGTGTGGCGGCCTTCGTCGACGGCAGCGGCGTGCACAGCTACGAGCGCACCGGCCTGAGCACCACGCCGATCTATCTGCAGCTCGCGTTTCTGGCCTCACTGCTGCTGTCGCTTACCACCACCGCAGGCCTGGTCTGGCGCCTCGGACGGGTGCGCCTGGGCGGCGCGCTGGACCGCCTGCTCGGCGGCTTCAGCGTGCTGGCGGCCTTTGCGGTGTTCGGCTGCGCGATCTGTATCGCGCTGCTGAGCGCAGCCATGAGCAGCGGCGACGCCAGCACCCTTGTCAACAACTACCCGCCACCGCAGATGCTGTGGCTGCACTGGGCCGGCTGGGCGGTGGTCGGCGCCGCGCTGCTGATGCTGCTCGGCCTGCCGCTGGCGTGGCTCCGCAGCCACTACGGCGTGTTCCGCCGCCTGCACTACAGCCTGTTCACGCTGGCGCTGATCGCGCTGGCGGTACAGCTGTATCTGTGGCGGGTGGTGGGGGCGCCGGTGTATTGAGAGCGGGGATTGAGAGCTGGGATTGGGGATTGGGGATTGGCCGACGGTGGGCGGCTAGCGGCGAGTAAAGGTGCGCTACTTCAGTCCGCCGCCACCGGAGAGCCGCTCCTGGCCTCTTGCCAACCAACGCGGCGCGGCCGCCCAGTCCGTGTAGGCGCGCCCCATAATCCCGAATCCCGAATCCCAGCTCCCAATCCCTGCTCTCACCCCACCCGCCGGCGCATCTCCGCAATCACTTCGGCATAGTCAGGCGCATTAAAGATCGCCGAGCCGGCAACAAAGGTGTCGGCGCCGGCGCGGGCGATTTCAGCGATGTTGTCGACCTTGACCCCGCCGTCGACCTCCAGCCGGATCTCGCGGCCGGAGGCTTTGATGCGCTCGCGGGCCTCGCGGATTTTCGGCAGCACCGAGGGCAGAAAGCTCTGCCCGCCGAAGCCGGGGTTGACCGACATGATCAGGATCAGATCGATCCGCTCCATCACGTAGTCGAGGTAGTGCAGCGGGCTGGCCGGGTTGAACACCAGGCCGGCCTTGCAGCCGGAATCGCGGATCAGCTGCAGGCTGCGGTCGACGTGTTCGCTGGCCTCAGGGTGGAAGCTGATCAGGCTGGCGCCGGCCTTGGCGAAGTCCGGAATGATCCGGTCGACGGGTTTGACCATCAGGTGCACGTCGATCGGCGCGGTAACGCCGTGCTTGCGCAGGGCCTCGCAGACCAGCGGACCGATGGTCAGGTTCGGCACGTAGTGGTTGTCCATCACGTCGAAGTGCACCCAGTCGGCGCCGGCCTTGAGCACGTTGGTCACCTCCTCACCCAGGCGTGCAAAGTCGGCGGAGAGGATGGACGGGGCGATCAGGCACTTGGACATGGCGGGCTCGACGGTGGCAGGCGGGAAATGCGGCAGCGGGTCGGCGCCTGCGGCCTCAGCGCTCGCGCTCGGCGCGGATGCGGTCAAAGGCCGCGTTGATGGCGCGCGCCTTGGCCTCGGCGCGACGGCGCACGGGCTCGGACTCCTTGGCCACGCGGTCGGGATGGTGGCGGGCCATGGCGCGACGGTAGGCCAGCTCGATCTCGTCCATGCGGGCGTCGCGATCGACCTCCAGCACCTCATACGGATCTTCGCCGCGCTCGCGGCGCGACAGGTTCAGCGCCAGCCAGCCGGCATCAAACCCCCAGCCAATCAGAAAACCGAGTACGGCGCCGGCCGGATGCCGCAGCAGCAGCCAGCCGAAGGTGAAACCCAGTGCGCGGCCGATGAAGCGCACGGCCTAGCCGCCTTCCGCGGGCGTGGGCGTGGGCGTGGGCGTGGCCGCGGCCGCGGGCGCGGGCGCGCTCGTGATCGTGGCGGCAGCCGCCGCCGCAGCCGAAGCTGCGGCGGCGGCCGCGCGCTGGCCGCCGCGCGGCTGCGCGGCGTACCAGCGCGACATCGCGTCGATATCGGCCTCGGACAGCGCCCCCGCCACCGCCTGCATCGGTGGATGCACGCGCTCGCCCGTCTTGTACTTGGTGAGCGAAAGGCGCAGATAGGCCTCGTCCTGGCCGGCCAGATGCGGGTTGCCGGGCGCGATCGCGATGCCGTCGACGCCGTGGCAGCTCGCGCACATACCCAGCTTGGACGGGCGTTCGGGCGCGCTGGCGGCGCTGGCGGGCACGCCCGGGCCGCAGGCGCACAGGGCCAGGCACAGCAGGGGGGTGAGCAGGCGAGAGCGGGCGTTCATGGCCGCGAAGTCTACCGGGCCGGACGCCAGCGCAGGTTCACGACGAGTGCAGGCGCAAACGGCCGCGGCGGCCTGCGCGCTCTGCGGCAGCTCGGTCCTCGGGGACGCGCGTCCGCCCCGCCTGCACGACGCCGCTAAACTACGGCGCTTCCCTCGCCCGCCCCGGACCCGCCCGTGACCAGCACCCTGCACAGCTCCGACCTGCCCGGCCTGCCGCTTCTGCACCGCGGCAAGGTGCGGGATGTCTACGGCCTGCCCGACAACGAGCTGCTGATCGTCGCCAGCGACCGCCTGTCGGCGTTTGACGTGGTGCTGCCGGACCCGATCCCCGGCAAGGGCGAGATCCTGACCCAGATGTCGAACTTCTGGTTTGCGCGCAGCGCCCACCTGCTGCCCAATCACCTGTCGACCACGCCGCTGACCGCGGTGCTGCCCGCCGGCGTCGATGTGGCGCTGTATGCAAAGCGCAGCGTGGTGGCGAAAAAGCTCAAAGGCCTGCCGCTGGAGGCCATTGCCCGCGGCTATCTGATCGGCTCCGGCTGGAAGGACTACCAGCGCAGCGGCGCGGTCTGCGGCATTGCGCTTCCCGCCGGGCTGCGCCAGGCCGAGATCCTGCCCGAGCCGATTTTCACCCCCTCCACCAAGGCCGCGGTCGGCGACCATGACGAAAATATCGGCTTCGACCGCGTCGTCGAACTGATCGGCGCCGACCTCGCCGAACGGGTGCGCGAGGCGACGCTCACCCTCTACCGCTACGCCGCCGCCTTTGCGGCCGAGCGCGGCATCCTGATCGCCGACACCAAGCTCGAATTCGGCCTGGATGAGAACGATCAGCTGATCGTGATGGACGAGATGCTGACGCCCGATTCGTCGCGCTTCTGGCCGGCGGATCAGTATCAGGTCGGCAGCAGCCCGCCCAGCTACGACAAGCAGTTCGTCCGCGACTACCTGGAAACCCTGGACTGGAACAAGACCGCGCCGGGCCCGCGCGTGCCGGCGGAGGTGATCGAAGCGACCCGGGCGAAGTACGCCGAGGCCCTGATCAAGCTCACCGGGACTGAGCTGTAGCTGGGATTCGGGATTCGGGATTCGGGCTTGGCACGTTTGGCGTCGCCCGGCCGAGGCTTGCCTGCGCCGCAGGCCCCACCTACTGTGCGTCGATCTGTCCCGACATTGCGGAGCTGCCCATGAACGTCGTCCCTGATTCCACCGCCAGCCCCGAGCGACGCCCGGTTGACCGCTGGTTCGGCAACTACTCCGCCGACCACCGGAACCCGCTGAACCAGCGTATCCATGTGATCGCGGTGCCGCTGATTCTGTGGTCGGTGATCGCCTTGCTGTGGGTGATCCCGGTGCCGGCGGTGCTGGGTCGGCCGGGCGCTTGGGCGGGGTTGGCGATGGCGTTTTCGACACTCTTTTACTACCGGCTGTCGCGCCCGCTGGGCCTGGTGATGGCGCTGCAGTTCGTGGCGCTGGGCCTGGTCACCCATCTGCTGATGCAGGCGCTCGGCAGCTCGGGTCTGCTGTATCTGGCGATCGCCGTGTTCGTGCTGGCCTGGATCGCGCAGTTCATCGGCCACAGGTATGAGGGTAAGAAGCCGAGCTTTCTGACTGATCTGGTTTACCTGCTCATCGGACCGGCCTGGGTGGTGGGCAAGCTGATGCGCCGCTTGCGCATCTCGATCTGAACTGCGCAGGCCTGGAGGACAAAAAAACGGGGGCCAGTGGCCCCCGTTTTCGTTTGCAGCAGGGACTTCAGCTATCAGCGCAAAGCGATCAGCCTAGCGCGAACAGCGCAGCGCGATCAGTCGTCGCCGGACAGCGCCGAGAACAGGCTCATCAGGTGCGAGAACAGCACCACGATGCTGGAGAACAGGCCGACCGTGATCATCACCGGGTTGGCATTCGGCTCGTGGATCAGGCGGCTGGTCTCCCACAGGATGAGCGCGCTCATCAGCAGCACGGCCGCCGCCGAGATCACCAGCGACAGCATCGGAATCTGCAGGAACATGTTGGCGACGATGGCAAGCAGCACCACGATGATGCCGGCGAACAGAAAGCCGCCCATGAAGCTGAAATCCTTGCGCGACACCACCGCATAGCCGGCCAGCGAGGTGAACAGCACCGCGGTGGTGACCAGCGCGTTCAGCACGATCGCGCTGCCGCCGGGGAAGCTCAAATAGGCCCCGACCAGCGGGCTGAACAGCAGGCCGACCGCAAACGCCCAGGCGAAGGTGGCAACGATCTGGGCTTGGCCGTTCTGGATGCGGTTGAGCAGGAAGGGGCCGCCAATGAACAGCACCATGAACACGATCCACATGCCCAGGCCCATCGGAATGTTCAGGGCCAGACCGAGGCCGGCACCGACGGCAGCGGTGCCGAGCACCAGGCTCAGCAGGACGAAGGTGTTGCGGATAAGAGCGTTGCTGGCGGTGGCCGGAAGGGCCGACACGCCGCCTACGGGAAGGGGACGATCGTTCATCGAGAGCTCCGGGTGGAAGGGACAGCGAGCCCGGATGGTATATCAGTCGCACTGCGCCGTAAGCATTCGAAACGCGAAATGCGTGAGAGGTTGGTGATCGCGCCATGGCTGGTGCGCGAGCGCTAGCGACGCCTAGTAGGCCGCTGGGCAGAGGCCAGCGACCGTCGACTGCGGGGCGCAGGTTCAGCATCCAGAACCCGGGACTGTGCGGGCGCAAGGCCTGCCAGCGCATGCGGGCCGATTGCGGTGCGGATCAGGCGCAGAGTCGGCAGGCCCACCGCCGCGCTCATCCGCCGCAGCTGGCGGTTGCGGCCTTCCCGCAGCACCACCTGCAGCCAGGCCTCGGGCACGGATTGGCGGTAGCGCACCGGTGGATCACGCGGCCATAGCCAGTCCGGCGGGCCGGGCAGGCGCTGCACTTGACAGGGCAGGCAAGGGCCGTCCTTGAGCTCGGGCCCGTCAGCGAGCCGCCGCAGCGCTTCGTCGCTGGGTTCGCCCTCAACCTGCAGTACGTAGGTTTTCGGCCACTTGTGCCGCGGCTGGGTGATCTCGGCGATCAGCCGGCCGTCGTCGGAGAGCAGCAGCAGGCCTTCGGAATCGGCGTCCAGCCGGCCAGCGGCATAAACGCCGGGCCAGTCGATGCAGTCCGCCAGGGTCGGCCGGCCCTGCGGGTCGGTGAACTGGCAAAGCACGCCGTAGGGTTTGTTCAGGGCGATCAGCATGCGGGCTCCACAAACGACACCGGCCGCACGCGGCGGCCGGTGTCGATCCAGACGAGGACGCGATCAGGCGTCGTTCGAGCCTTCTTCAGCGGCGGCGGGCGCTTCTTCGGCCGCAGCCGCCGGCTGCGCCGGCTTCACGAAGCGCAGAGTCATGCGATCGGATTCGCCGATGGCGACGAGCTTCTCGCGGTCCTCATCGCCGCCGCGGAGCACCGGCGGCAGCGACCAGACGCCGTTGGTGTGGTCGCGGGTGTCCTTCGGGTTGGCGTTGATCTCCGACTTTTCGGCCAGCTGGAAGCCGGCTTCCGTGGCCATGGCAATGACCGCGGCCTCGGTGACGTAGCCGCTGCGTGGGTCGGGCTCGGAGCCTTCTGCGGCGCGGTGCTCAACCACGCCCAGCGTGCCGCCGTCCTTCAAGACCTCAAAGAAGGACTTGAAGTAAGCCGGAGCGGCACCGGAGGGCACCCAGTTGTGCACGTTGCGGAAGGTCAGCACCGCGTCAGCACTGCCCGGCGCACCGAACACCGGCGCGGCCGGATCGAACTGCACTACCAGCGCCTTGCCGTACACCTCGCCATTGCCGGCCAGCTTCTCTTGGAAGCTCTTGAGCGCGCCGGCGTAGTACTCCTGGGCGCGCTCGTTGGCGGCCTTGGCCGGGTCAACCACGGTGGCGATGTAGGTGCCGCTGTCTTTCAGCAGCGGCGCCAGAATCTCGCTGTACCAGCCGCCGCCGGGGGTGATTTCGACCACCACCTGGCCGGCATCGACGCCAAAGAAGGACAGCGTCGCGGCCGGGTTGCGGAAGCTGTCGCGGGCGGCGTTTTCGGGGCTGCGCCAGCTGCCGCCAATGGCGGCTTCCAGCGGCGACTTGGTCGGCTCGACGACTGGCTCGGCGGCCGGTGCCGGTGCGGGAGCGGTTTCGGCAGCGGGCGGCGGCTCGGGCGACGAACACGCGGCCAGTGCAGCGACGATCATCAGCGGCAGTACTTTCTTGAACATGAGGCTCCCTCTCTTTGGCAGCACGGATGGGCGAAACGGGCCGGTACAGCTGCACCGGCCAAGCCCGCGCACGCTAGCACAACGCGTCACGTTGACGAACGCCTGCGCGGGCATGTCGCCCGCTCAGGCAGCGCGCCGCATTGCGCTAGCTGCAGACGCTCTGATAGACGCAGGCCACCCACTCGGGCGAGTCCACGAACGGGTTGCGATTGCCCTGGTAGGTCTGGATCAGCGCATTGCGCAGTCGCTCGGCCTCATCCGGCGGATCCTGCTGGTGCCACTGGATCAAGGTGCTGAGCTTGCCCATGTAGCCGACCGATGCATTGCCGGCGGTCGGGCTGACCAGGCCCAGGGTGTCAGTCAAGCGCAGGTCCGGTTCGGCCGCGCCGGTGCCGCCGTGGCTGCCGCCCTCGTAGCGGATGTCCATGTAGAACATCGCCCGCGCCACGTTGCCTTTCAGCGCGCACCAGACCTCGAACACGCTGGCGTTCGACCAGTTCGAATTGCCCGGGTAGCTGCCGCTGCCGCCACCGCGGCCGGCGTAGGCGGCGGTCGGATATTCGGTGCAGCCGCTCGGGCAGTTGTCGTACGGCTTGTTGCCGCGGCTGGCGTTGTAAGCGATGTCCGAGGCCATCAGCATGTGCAGGTCGGTGTAGGCGGAGTTGGTCGGGCCGTCGTTGGGAAAACCCAGCGAGTTGGGCCAGGTGTGCTCGCGGTTGTAGAAGCTGTTGCCTGCCCCGGCCTTGGCATAGCTGGTGTTCTTGTAGATGTCGAGGATGCGCGCGGTGTTCAGCGGATCCTGCTCGGCCCGGTCGAGCACGTCCCAGCTATCGGTACTGCTGGCGGTGTAGGGAATGCGGGTGTGGTCATCGATCAGCGCGTGCAGGCCGGCGCGCAGGGCGCTGGCGCTGCTAATGTTGAGGCCGGCGTAGTAGCCGGTCGGCGCCGGTGCGCCGGTTTGGAACGTCGGCAGCAGGCTGACGCCGGAGAAGCTGGTGTAGGCGCGAATCGACACATGCCAGGTGCCGGCGGCTGGGCTGGCGAAGCTGCAGGCCTCGCTGTTGCCGTTGGCAAACGGCCGGCAGTCGTAGACGGTGGTGGTCGGCGCGCTGCCGAAGCGCACGTAGAGGTCACCGTCGCCGCTGCCGCCGCTCATCGCGAAGCTCAGGTTGCGCGCGCCGGACGGCACGCTCAGGGTGAACGCCAGCGCGCTGCCGGCGTTTGCGGCCAGGCCGGCTTTCGCCACGCCGTTGGCAAGCCCGCCGCCGCTGCCGCCGGCGCTCAGTGTTTGACCGGCATTGCAGGCACCGAAGCTGCTGGCGCGCGGGGCCACCCAGCTGAAATCCGCCGCACGGCTGCCGCTGCCGGTCAGCTGCAGGGAGTGGCCGACCGGCGTGGTGCTGGTTTCCGACGCCGCGATCTGAGTCGCGACGCGACCTGCCGCCGGGCCGTCGACCGCCGTGAAGCCGCCTTCGTAGCTCAGCAGCTGCACCACAGCGCCGCTGGCATTGATCAGGGCCAGTCCGTCCGGGCTGCCGTTCTGCATGCCGACCGCGTTGACGACCACGGTGCCGTGGCCGCCGCACTGATTGGCAGCGCTGCCCGACAGGTTCAGCGTGGCGTACTGGCGACCGTCGCCCCCGTTGTAGAGCACCACCTTCCAGCCGGCGAGCGAGGTGCCGGCTGGCGCAATGATCTCGACTTCTTCGCTGCTGTCGGTGCCGCTGTTGTCGTAGTGGAACTCGTTGATGAAGACATCGGCCTGGGCGCTGCCAGCGGCCAGCAAAAAGACCGCGCCGGCCAGATTCCGGGCGCGGATCGAGGGCCCGGTGAGGGACATCAGCATGAGCGGTAACTCCGAGGGTGGACGCACCGCGAGGCACTCCGGCCACAGATGCGCTGCACAACGTGGACGCCGCTGCGAACGCCCAGGGCCTCCCCGGCCTTTGACGCCCTGCGGTGGCGATCAAGGCGATCGCCGTGCCGCGGGACTTCAAGCCCGCGGCGCGCCGAGTCTGAACCGGATCGATGACGACGCCAAGACGCTTGGGACGCGACTAAGCCCCGACCCGCAGCCGCGCCGGATAGGGCGGCACGTCGGCCAAGTCGCCGGCGCGAATGCGCTCCTGCAGATCAAGCCACCAGCCGACGCTGAAGATTTCGCCGTGCGCCTGCAGCAGGGCGGCGCTCAGCTCCTCGTTCAAGCCGAGAAAGCGCGGGATTTGTTCAGGGAAAATATCGTTTTCACCGACGTAAAACCACGCGCCGGAGTGCATTTCCTCGTCATCGTCGCGGGGCTCCGGCAGCGCGCGAAAACGACAGTCGGTGACGAAGCACAGCTCGTCGTAGTCGTAGAAGATCGCGCGCCCGCTGCGGCTCATGCCGAAGTTCTTCAGCAGCAGATCGCCGGGAAAGATATTGCTCCTCGCCAGATCCTTGATCGATTGGCCGTAGTCGATCACCGCGGCGCGTGCAGCCTCGGCATCGACTTCGCGTAAATACAGGTTCAGCGGCCGCAGCCGGCGCTCGATGTAGCAGTGCGAGAACACCAGATCCTGGCCGACTGCGCTCACCGTCTCGGCACAGCCTTCGAGCAGCTCGTCAAGCAGCTCCGGGGCAAACTGCTCGCGCGGGAAGCGCAGATGGCGGAACTGCTGGGCATCGACCAGACGGCCAACGCGATCATGGTGAAACACCAGCCGATATTTCTGTTCGACTTCGGCGCGGGCGATGTTCTTCGGGTACGCGAAGCGATCGCGGATCAGCTTGAACACCACCGGGTAGCTCGGCAGGGTGAATACCTCCATTACCATGCCGCGCTCGCCGGGCGCATGCACGAAACGCTCTGCGGGTGTCCGCTGCAGATGCGCAAAGAAATGCCGATAGCGCTCGGTCTTGCCCTGCTTGGCGCGGCCCAGCACGGTGTAGAGCTCATCCACCGGCTTGTTCGGCAGCAGCGTGCGCAGAAACACCACCGCATCGCCGACGGTCTCCAGATCGGCGTGGAAGTAGCTGCGGGTAAAGCCGAACAGCACCGCGACCTGCGAGCGATCGGTGATCAGCGCATCCGCGCGAATACCGTCCTCCGCATTCACCAGCGCGATCAGCAGCGGCGCGAAGCGAGCTTCGCCGTAAACCCGTCCGACCAGATAGGCGCGGCGTTCGCGATAGAACACCGCCTGCATCAGCTCGATGCCGCGCACCGCCGGCTGCTCCCAGTCGGCGAGCTGCTCCTCAAGGCGCTGTGCCAGCAGTGCGGCGCAGGTTTCGCGCTGGGCGTAGGGCACCTCAAAGCGGTAGTCCTCCAGCACCCGCGCCAGCGGGCCGACGAGGTCGCCGATCACCGCATAGCTGCGGCGCGCCACCGGATGGGTGATGCGGTCGGTGGGCTCGATTGACAGCGCCACGAACTCGATTTGCGGATCGACGCCGCGAGTGCCGAAGCAGCGCCGAGTCAGGGTGTTGAAGAAGGTTTTGTAAAGCTCCTGATCGAGCAGCGGCGCGATCAGCTCGGCGTAGTGGCAGCGAATCCGCGCCCACAGCGCTTTGTCCTGCGCGCTGCCCTCCAGCTGCGTCGACAGCCGCGCGCCCATCGCCGCGATGCAGCGGTCGTAGAGCTCGATGCGCTCGACCGCATCCAGCCGCGCCGTCGGCCAGTCGCGCTGCTCAAAGCGGGCGCGGGCGCGCTGGGTGATCGCGCGAAAATGCGCGTTGTAGCCCTCGAAGGCGTCGCGGATCGAGGCGGCGGCCAGCTCGACCAGCGGCTGCTGCGGGTCGAGTACGCTCAGCGCCGGCGCCGCCGCCGTCGTGGGGCCCTGCTGCACTTCGTCGGCGCTCATGCGGACAGCACTCCGTCAACACGCTGATGCGCGTGGGCCACGATGGATCGCGCAATCAGATCCTGCAGGATCGCAGCATTGACTCCGTCCAGCCGCTTCAAGTACAGGCAGCCACGCACGTGGCGCGGTGCGCCCAGCCGCGTCAGCGGCGCAGCGACTTGCTCAGAGTCGACGCCTGAACAGGGACTCATCCCGCCGTTGCCTTTGCCGAAGCCGACCCGCGGCCACTCCCCGGTCTGGCCGCTGGCATCGCGCTCGGTGCAGCGCCCGAAGCCGGCGATGCGGCTGCCCCGGATCACCGGCGGATGGCAGCTGGCGGTAGGCATCCCGCTGATCAGCTGCTGCGCTTCTGGCTGCCGCTTCACGGGCAAGGCAGCGAGGTAGTCCTCGATCGGCGTGTCGGTGGCTTGGGTCTTCAGCGCGGCCATGGGTTCCCCTGCAGCTGCAAGTGTGGCTCGGGCATGCCGCCAGGGCGGCCGCAAGGTCGAGCCCAGGGCCGCGATCGGGACGAATCGCCGGCTTGAGCGCGACAAATGTAAGGTTTTCCCCCACATCTGCCGCAGCTGTGGGGAACTCTCTGACCAAATTGCGCCACTCAGTGGGTTCAACTCTTCGCCCATTCTGTCAATAATTGCACCGTGGCTCGCCTCCCCTGCGAGCCACCCCGGGCCAGCCGCGCTGAACTCCCCCACAGCTACTGGCCCTTCAAACTTGCTCTCCCCGAAGCACACAACCGGACTGCAGGATGCAGGCCGGTTGTTTCGTTTTGGGCGCTGGATTTTGCGGCCCCGCTGCCGCCAGCCCGCAGGCTCAAAGCCCCTTGCGACGTTCGCGCGGCCCCGACCGGGCTGCACGCCGCCGCGTTTTTCGCGCGCGGGCGCGCCCGTCCGGCGTCGGTCGAATCGGCTCGGTTGCAGCACGTTTTTTGCGAACTCGCGCTCAAGTCGTCGCTGCAGCGGCCGCTATTGGTTTCGTGCCGCAACAGCGCGGCCACGCACCGGGGCCGGTGCAGTCAACGCCGGGTTGCCGTCGGCGCTGGCCGCACCGGCCTCGCTTTGTTGCGGGCTCGGCACGACCGCTGATTCGCCCTACTCGGCGAACCGCGACCACAGCGTCTCGAAGCGCTGCCGGTACTCGCTCAACAGCAGCGGGTGGTCGATCACCAGGAAGTTCTCTTCATTGCCGGTGCTGGCGCTGCGCGTCCAGTTGAAGCTGCCGTTCAACAGCAGGCGGCCGTCAAACAGGGCGAACTTGTGGTGCATATGGTGCGGGCTGCTATCGACACACAGCGGCACGCCGCGCTCGCGCAGCCACTGCACGTCGCTGCCGGCATCGAACTGTTTTTCGTTGTCGGTGATCACCCGCACCGCGACGCCGCGCCGATGACAGGCCAGCAGCGCTTCGCTCAAGGGGTTGTCGGCAATGGTGTAGACGCACACCTCGACGCTGCTGCGCGCCTGCGCGCACAGCGCGAGAATCTTGGCGCGGCAGCTGTCGCCCGGGCTGAAGTGCGCGCTGGCCGGCTGCGGCCGCGGCGCCGCCTGCAGATCCAGTGTCTTGATGACCTGCTCCAGCCACTTCAGCGCCAGCATCACGTTGCCCGGCTCAAGCATCAGCTCGCGCACCAGCGCGAACGCTCGGTTGCGCAAGTAGCGCACCTGCTCGGGCGCAAGATCACTGCCGAGCTGACGCAGCTCGTCGCGCTCCTCATTGCTCAGCCGCAGGTCGACGAGGCTGTCGCGCAGCTGCTGGTCGAGTCGACTGAAATCCATGGGCCGTCCTGCCGGGGTATCGGCGCGCAGGATAGGCCATTCGCTCCGGCGGGCGGATGCCTGGCCGGAGCCCAAAACGCACGAGGCCGCCCGAAGGCGGCCTCGTGCGTGCAGCACGGGCGCGTCGGCCTACATCGCCTTGATCATCGCGTCGCCGAACTCCGAGCACTTCACTTCGGTGGCGCCTTCCATCAGGCGGGCGAAGTCGTAGGTGACGGTTTTGGCGGCGATCGCGGCGTCCATCGCGCTGATGATCACGTCTGCCGCTTCAGTCCAGCCCATGTAGCGCAGCATCATTTCGCCCGACAGGATCACCGAGCCCGGGTTGACCTTGTCGAGGCCGGCATACTTCGGGGCGGTGCCGTGGGTGGCTTCGAACACGGCGTGGCCGGTCACGTAGTTGACGTTGCCGCCCGGCGCGATGCCGATACCGCCGACCTGTGCCGCCAGCGCGTCCGACAGGTAGTCACCGTTCAAGTTCAGGGTGGCGATCACGTCGAACTCGTTCGGACGGGTCAGCACTTGCTGCAGAGTGATGTCGGCGATCGCGTCCTTGATGAGGATCTTGCCGGCGGCAGTCGCCGCCGACTGTTCGTCGTTGGCGGCCTTCTCACCCTTGGCCGCCTTGGTCCGCTCCCACTGGTCCCAGGTGTAGGTCTGCTCGGCGAATTCATGCTCCGCCAGGGCATAGCCCCAGTTGCGGAAGGCGCCCTCGGTGAACTTCATGATGTTGCCCTTGTGCACGATCGTCACCGATTTGCGGCCGTTGGCAATCGCGTACTCGATGGCGGCGCGGATCAGCCGCTCGGTGCCGTCCTTCGACACCGGCTTGATGCCAATGCCGGACGTCTCCGGGAAGCGGATCTTGCCGTAGGACTTGGGAAAGTGTTCCTTCAGCAGCGCCATGAACTTGGCGTTTTCATCCGAGCCCTGCTCGAACTCGATGCCCGCGTAAATGTCCTCGCAGTTCTCACGGAAGATCACCATGTCGACCGCATCGGGGCGCTTGACCGGGCTCGGCACGCCCTTGAACCAGCGCACCGGGCGCAGGCAGACGTAGAGGTCGAGCATCTGCCGCAGGGCGACGTTGAGCGAGCGAATGCCGCCGCCGATCGGCGTGGTCAGCGGGCCCTTGATCGAGACCAGATAGTCGCGGCAGGCCTGCACGGTGGCCTCAGGCAGCCAGGTGCCGAACTGGTTGTTGGCCTTCTCGCCGGCGTAGATCTCCATCCAGTGGATCTGCCGAGCGCCGCCGTAGGCTTTGGCCACCGCGGCGTCAAGCACGCGCACCGCGGCGCGCCAGATGTCGGCGCCGGTGCCGTCGCCCTCGATGAACGGGATGATCGGGTTGTTCGGCACCTTGAGCTGGCCGCCTTCGATGGTGATCTTGGCGCCGCCAGCCGGCGGGGTGAGAGTGGGCTCTGCCATGGGGTTGCTCCCGGTTGCGGCCCCAGCCGAGGTGGCGGGGCCTTTGGATGTCTGTGGCAGGCCGCAGATCGAAAAATTGCGGCATGCCGATGGCCGTGCGGACGACTCCGCAGCCGGGCATTGTCGCCGCTGCGGCGGCGAGCGTGAAGTGCAACACGTGACTGGGCGACCGGAGCGGCGCGGATGCAGGCTCAGCCGCGCGGCTCCGCCTGCACCGCCGGGCCCATCCGGGCGAGATCGATGCCGCCAACCTCAAAGCGCAGGCTGCGCTTGCCGTCGCGCTCCGGCAGCTCGAGCTCCAGCCACTGCGCGGTCTTGAGCGCCTCGAAAAAGCGGGCGTGTTCCTCGACGAACATCGCCGGCACCGGCGCGCCGTCCGGCTGGCTGGCCTCGAATCGCGCAGGAGCCGTCTCGTCCAGCGCGATCGTGATGCTGCAGCGGGCGCCGCAGGCAAAGCGCCCGCCGGGCAGCAGCACGTAGACGTTCTGGCCCCACTCCGGATGCCGGCGCAGCACCAGCTGCGGGCGCTCGTCGCGCGCCGTGTCGGCCGAGCCGGCCTCGTAGATGAAAGCCGTGTAGGTGGTGCCTTTCACCTCGCCAACGGCGTGGTAGATCCACAGGTTGGCCCTGCGGGTGATCTCACGCTCGGCGGCGGCCATGGATTCGATTTCCGGCAGGGCCGCGCGCACGGTGTCGGCGGCCTGGCTGCCCGGATACTTGCGCAGAATGTCGTCGGCATAGGCGCGCGCCAGCTGGCCGCGACCCTCGCTGCGCGCCTGTTCAAACAGGCGCACGGCCTCGCTGCCGGCGGCGGTATTGACGGTGGGCCCGGTGGGCGGTGGCGGCGGCGGCTGCGAGCAGGCGGCCAGCAGCAGGGCGGCGAGCAGAACACCGGCCTTCGAACTTGGATACGAACTCATCGGGCGCACTCCCACAGTGGAGGGTTGGCGGTACGGAGCCTGAGGCGATCTTCAGCCCTCGGCGACATCGGGATACAGAGCCTCGGCGCGACGGAACAGAATCCAGCTGGTAGCGATGTACTTGTCGCCGCGCTGCGGACGGTTGCCGCGATGGGTGTGGGTGAACGCCGCCGGCGCGATCAGCAGGCTGCCGGTTTTCGGCTGCACCTTTCGGCTCTGGTACAGGAACTCGGTCTCGCCTTCGTCGAAACCGTCATTCAGATAGATCGTCCACAGCAGGGTGCGATGCAGGTACTCGGCCTGGGCGTCGCGCGGATACAGCTCGCAGTGCCAGTAGGGGTAGCCGCCCTCGCCCGCCCGGTAGCGCTGCAGGTTGATGGCGCCGGGGCGAAATACGAATTCGGCGATGCCGGCCAGCTGCTCATCCGGCATCGCGATCAGGTCGTCTGCGCTCAGCCGGCGCTGCTTGCCGGTCAGCGGATCCTGCATCTGCAGCATCAGCGGCGCGATCAGGGTGTAGGGGTAGCGCCGCAGGTAGGCCAGCAGGCCGGCGAACATGGCCTGGTTGAGCGCGACCTCGGCGTCCTGCCAGTCGGAGTGCGCGGAGACCATCAGGTCGCTGCTGTGTTTGAGCTCCGGAAAGACGCCGCCGCCCACGGCACCGGGCTGCAGCCGGCCGGAACGCTCGAAGCGCTCGATCAAGGCCGCGCACTGCTCGCGGCTGAGCGCATTGTCGAAGACTTCGATGAAGTCGCTGATCTGGGCCGAGCCGGGCTGGGCGGGCGCGGGCTGGGCGAGTTCGGGCTGGAAAGTATCCGCGCGCATGCGGCAGGGCTCTTGAATGGCGGGCGATGGCCGGATTCTACGCCGCGATCTCTGGCGGCTGGCGTACACTCCGCGCCCTCATGGACCCCCGTATCGATCTCCGCCAGGTGCGCCGCGCGTTCGGCCGAGCCGCTTCCAGCTACGCCGCGACGGCCGTCCTGCAGCGCGAAGTGGAAAGCCGGCTGCTGGAACAGCTGGTGTACGCCAAGCAGCCGCCGACGCGCATTCTCGACCTCGGCGCCGGCCCCGGCCGAGCCAGCGCGGCGATGCGCAGGCAGTTTCCGAAGGCCGAACTGGTGGCGCTGGATCTGGCCCTGCCGATGCTGCGCGAAGCCGGCCGCGGCTGGCGCTGGTATACGCCGAAGGCGAAGCGCTTTGGCCGCGTCTGCGCGGACGTGCGCGCCCTGCCGTTTGCCGACGGCAGCTTCGATCTGGTGTTTTCCAGCCTGTGCCTGCAGTGGATCGAGGACCTGCCGCAGGTGCTGGACAGCCTGCGCGGCCTGCTCCGGCCCGGTGGCCTGCTGCTGTTTTCAAGCTTCGGCCCGGAGACGCTGATTGAGCTGCGCCAGGCGTTTGCCGCGGCAGACGCGCTGCCGCACGTCAGCAGCTTCAAGCCGGTGCCGGCGATCGGCGACGCGCTGATGTCGGCCGGCTTCCGCGACCCGGTGCTGGACACCGACCGTTTCACGCTGACCTACAGCGACCCGCGCGAGCTGATGCGCGAGCTGCGCGGCATCGGCGCCGGCAACGCCTGGTCGGACCGCCGCCGCAGCCTGACCGGCAAGACGCGCATGCAGCGGGTGTTCGCCGCCTACGAGGAATTCCGCGAGGACGGCGTGCTGCCGGCCACCTATGAAGTGCTGTACGCGCAGGCGTTCGCGCCTGAGCCAGGGCAGCCGCGACGACAGGACCGCGCAGACGTAGCCAGCTTTCCGGTGTCGCAGCTGAAGATCCGGCGGCGCCCGCCGGGCTAACCGCCGCCCGGCGCTCACGCGGCCTGCGCGCGCCGGTCACGTCCGCGTGGCCGGCCAACCGGCATCCTTTCGTACATGCTCAATGCCTTCGCCAGCCTCGTTTTCTACACCCGCTTCCTGCCCAGCTTTTCGCGGCTGGGCTTCGGCTTGCGCGCGCGCGAGTTCACCCCACCGGCAGGTGCGCCGGCCGCCTTCGATTTTCAGGGCCAGCGTTTCGTGGTCAGCGGGGCGACCGGGGGTATCGGTTGCGCCATCGCGCTGGGCGCGGCCGCCGGCGGTGCCGACGTGGTGGCGCTGGCCCGCGATGCGTCCAAGCTCGCCGCGCTCGAAGCCCAGGGCCAGGGTCAGGGACGGGGACGGGGCCATGGCCGGGTGCAGGGTTTCGTGGTCGATCTGGCCTCGGTGGCGGCCACCCGCTGCACCGCGCGGGCGCTGGCCGCACAGGGTCCTATCGACGTGCTGTTCAACAACGTCGGGCTGATGCGCCACGGGTTTGCGCGCAGCAGCGAGGGCGTCGAGCTCGGCTTCGCAACCAATCTGCTCAACCATTTCGCGCTGACCGAAGGCCTGCGCGAACGCGGCGCGCTGGGCGCCGACTCGCTGATTGTCAACATGAGCTCGGGCGGCATGTACGGGGCCAAATTGGCGCTGGATGAACTTGAAGCCGAGAGCGCGGAGCGGCACAACGGGTTCGCCGCCTACGCTCAGCACAAGCGCGCTCAGGTCGAGCTGAGCCGCTACTGGAACAGCCTCGGCGCCGGCGGCCCGCGCGCCTGCGTGATGCACCCGGGCTGGGTCGATACCGACGGCGTGCGCGACGCGCTGCCGCGATTTCGGCGCGTGCTGAAACGAGCGCTGCGCACGCCGGAGATGGGCGCCGACACGGCGCTGTGGCTGGCGGCCACCCGGCCTGAAGCGAGCGCGGGCGGGATCTGGCTGGATCGTGCCCTGCGGACCGAACACGCCTTCGGATTCACCCGCGGCGGCGCCGACGCAGCAGCACTGGCCAAGTGGCTGCGCTCGCGGCTGCAGGCACTCGACTCTGCGCCCTGATTGAGACAGGCCGAGCGGAGCCGTGCCAGGCCAGATCGCCCCCGGCGCAGGGCGGCGCGGCGCGCATCGCTCGCGCTCCCGTCGGTTGCGGTTTGCTGGCCAAGACCCGATGCTTTTGCGATGAAGCGCGGGCCAAACGTGCAAGTCGCTGGCGGCGATGACGAATTCGACATCGCGCGCTGTAGGCGCGCGCACGGCCCGGAAAGGCGCAGCGCCAAAGCGCCTGAACACCGCCGAACTGGCAGCGCCGGTGTGCGCTGCACCTCAGCTGAAACGCCGGCTGAGCTCGCCGGATCCGGCGGTGCCGCGCCTGCCCCGCGGTTGACCGCCTTCAGCTGCCCGGCACGCTGCAACAGCTGCGAGCGTCCATTTCGCCGAGCGCATCGAACAGGTCGAACGCGCCGAGCGCGTCAAGCGCGTCAAGCGCGTCAAGCGCGTCAAGCGCGTCAAGCGCGTCAAATGCGCCGAGCGCGCCGAGCGCGCCGAGCGTGAGCATGCGTCGGATCGTCCATGTCGACATGGATGCCTTCTACGCCTCGGTCGAACAGCGCGACGACCCGAGCCTGCGCGGCCGTCCGGTGGTGGTGGCCTGGAAGGGCGCGCGCTCGGTGGTGTGCGCGGCCAGCTACGAGGCCCGCACCTACGGCATTCGTTCGGCAATGCCGGCCCTGCGCGCCGAGCGGCTGTGCCCGGACGCGGTGTTCGTGCCGCCGGACTTCGCCCGCTACAAGGCGGTTTCACGCCTGGTGCGGGCGATTTTCGAGCGCTACACCCCGCTGGTCGAGCCGCTGTCGCTGGACGAGGCCTATCTCGACGTCAGCGAAGACCTGCTGGGCTTGGGCTCGGGCACCGCGGTGGCCAGGGCCGTTCGCGCCGAGATTTTCGATGTGACCCAGCTCACCGCCAGCGCCGGCGTGGCGCCCAACAAGTTCCTGGCGAAGATTGCGTCCGACTGGCGCAAGCCCGACGGCCTGTTCGTGATCCGGCCGGAACAGGCGCGCGATTTCCTCACCGAATTGAAGGTCGGCAAGTTGCCCGGCGTCGGCAAAGTCATGCAGGCGAAATTGGCCGAGTTCGGCGTGCACCAGGTCGGCCAGCTGCGCGAGCTCGGCGCCGCCGCGCTGGAAGCCCGCTTCGGCCGCTGGGGCCGGCGTCTGGCGGAGCTGGCCGAAGGCATCGACGAGCATCCGGTCGAACCGGAGCGACCCAGCACGCAGATCTCGGCCGAAGACACCTTCGCGGTGGATCTGGACCTGGACGCGATCGGCGCCGAGCTGCGCCCGCTGGCGGAAAAGGTCTGGGGCGCCGCGCAGCGTTCGCAGCGGATCGGCCGCACGGTGGTGCTGAAGCTGAAAACCACCGACTTTCGAATCCTCACGCGCAGCCTGAGCCCCGAACAGCCGCCGGCGTCAATGGACGAGTTTTTGGAGATCGCCCTGGCGCTGCGCTCGCGAGTGGAGCTGCCGAGGGGCACCCGTTTTCGCCTGGCCGGCGTGGGTTTATCGAACCTGCTTGAGGCGGCGAGTACGCCGCGTCAGGGAAGCCTGTTCAGGCCGCGTCCCTGAAAGATCCATTCCCGAGACGCTCGAGCTTGGCTGGGTTTGAGCTGGGACTCGGCTGCGTGCGATGGGACCCGGTCCACTTTGCATGCGCTCAGCTTGTAGCTGGCTGCGGTCTTCGCCAGTTTTGCGCGAATCAGCGGCGGGGCTGGGCACCCGCAAACAGGTAGCAGGCGCCGTCAAACAGCGCTCCGCTCCAGTACCACGTCGGCAGGAGCACGCCGTGCTGGAAGCGGTTCATCGTGGTCAGCAGGGTCATCGCGAGCATGGTGGAACTCCGTGGGCTGCGTGGGCCATCGCCTGGATGCGTCCTGGCCCTGCGAGTGACTCCCAGCAGAAACCGTGCCATCGCCGAAACGTGGGGCGGATCACACATGCAGGGCCGCAGCTGCGGAATCGCGTCAGTTGCGGCACGCCGGGCGGGTAGCGCGCAGGCGCCCCGCGTCAGCCGCGTCAGCTCGCGAAAACAAAAGACACAAAGTGGACACCTGTGGGCTGCACGAGCGACGGCAACGCGTCACCTTGCTTGACAGTTTGGCGCGGCTCTCCCGCACACTGACGGCCCTTTGACGGTGGACGCTCCGGATGGCCAACAGCTCGCAGTTCGCCCTGCTGACCCAGCGACGATTCCTGCCGTTCTTCCTGACCCAGGCGCTGGGGGCCTTCAACGACAACGTATTTCGCAACGCGCTGATCGGCCTGGTCGCCTTCCGGATTGCCCAGGAGCAGGCGCTGCTCTACTCGAATCTGGCGGCAGCGCTGTTTATCCTGCCGTTTTTCCTGTTCTCGGCCAGCGCCGGCCAGCTCGCCGAAAAGTTCGAGAAGGCGCGGCTGATCCGGATCATCAAGTTTGCCGAGATCGTGATCATGGCGCTGGCGGCGATTGGTTTTGCGCTGAACTCGCTGCCCTTTTTGCTTGGCGTGCTGTTCCTGATGGGCACCCAGTCGGCCTTTTTCGGGCCGCTGAAGTATTCGCTGATGCCGCAGCACCTGAAGCCCTGGGAGCTGGTCGGCGGCAACGCCTGGGTCGAGACCGGCACCTTCCTTGCGATCCTGCTTGGCACTCTGGCCGGCGGGCTGCTCAGCAGCATGGAGTCCGCCACACTGTGGATCACGGTGAGCATCATCGGCCTCGCCGTACTGGGCTGGCTGGCCAGCCTGTCGATTCCGGAAGCGCCGCCGACCGCGCCGAATCTCAAGTTCAACTGGAACGCCTTCAGCGAGATCGGCCACACCCTGGGCACGCTGCGCGGTCGCCCTGCCGTGCTGAACTCGGTGCTGGGGGTCAGCTGGTTCTGGTTTTACGGCGCCCTCGTGCTGGCCCAGCTGCCGGTGTATGCGCGCGATATTCTGGGCGGCGACGCCAGCGTGATGACTCTGCTGCTGGCGGTGTTCTCGGTCGGCATCGGCGCAGGTTCACTGCTGTGCGAAAAGCTGTCCGGCCACAAGATCGAGATCGGCCTGGTGCCGCTGGGCGCGATCGGCCTGTCGGTGTTCGGCATTGATCTGTACTTCGCCCAGCCGGTGGCGAGCCAGGCGCAGAACCTCGATGCCTGGGCCCTGCTGGCGCAGCCCGGCAGCTGGCGCGTGCTGATGGACCTCGGCCTGATCGGCCTGTTCGGTGGCTTCTACATCGTGCCGCTGTTCGCGCTGATCCAAAGCCGCAGCCCGCGCGAGGAGGTCTCGCGAGTGATCGCCGCGAACAACATCCTCAACGCGATTTTCATGGTGGCCGCGGCGCTGCTGGCGGTCGGGCTGTTCGCGCTGGGCCTGAACATTCCACAGGTACTGCTGGTGACCGCGCTGCTGAACGCAGTGGTGGCCGTCTACATTTTCAGGCTGGTGCCGGAATTCCTGATGCGTTTTCTGGTGTGGGGCGCGGTCAACCTGCTGTACCGGATCCGCGTCCACGGCGTGCAGCAGGTGCCCGACGAAGGCCCGGCGCTGGTGGTCTGCAACCACGTCAGCTTCATGGATGCACTGCTGGTCGGCGGCTCGGTGCGGCGGCCGATTCGCTTCGTCATGTACTACAAAATCTTCAAGATTCCGGTGCTGAGCTGGATCTTCCGCACCGCCCGCGCGATCCCGATCGCCGGCGCCAAGGAAGACCCCGAACTGATGCAGCGCGCGTTCGCCGAGATCGAGGCGGCGCTGGCGGCCGGCGAACTGGTCGGGATTTTCCCGGAGGGCCAGATCACCCGCGACGGCGAGATCAACCCCTTCCGTTCGGGCGTGGAACGCATTCTCAAAACCCAGCCGGTGCCGGTGATCCCGGTCGCCCTGCGCGGCATGTGGGGCAGCCTGTTCAGCCGCAAGGACTCGGCGCTGCGGCGGATGCGCCTGCCGCGCCGCTTCCGCGCCCGCATCGAGCTGGCTATCGACGCCCCGCTGCCGGCGGCGGACGCCAGCGCCGCCGCGCTGGAGTCGAAAGTGCGGGCGCTGCGCGGCGACTGGGCCTGAGTCGGGAGTCGGGAGTCGGGAGTCGGGAGTCGGGAGTCGGGAGTCGGGAGTCGGGAGTCGGGAGTCGGGAGTCGGGAAAGCATGGCAAGGCAGGCTGGCCGCGGCTGAACCGGCGGCAACGCCGGTGTCGTGTGTTGGCGCCAGCCTTCGTACTCCTAACTACAACAAGGCCCGCATCCCGCGGCGCCAGCGCAAAAAGGTGCGGTGCTACGATGTCCAGTACCACCCCGTCGCCCCAGGAGGCGACCATGAAAACTCATCTCGGCCACTACGAAATCGTCTCGGAACTCGGCCGCGGAGGCATGGGTGTCGTCTACAAGGGTTTCGAGCCCGCGCTCAACCGTTTTGTCGCCATCAAGGAGCTGTCGCCGTCGCTGGCGCACGATCCTGACCTAGTCGAGCGTTTCCTGCGCGAGGCGCGCTCGATGGCGGCGCTGAACGATCCGCACATCATCCAGATCTACTTCATCGGCCAGGAGAACGGCCAGCCGTTCTTCGTGATGGAGTTCGTCGAGGGCGACTCGCTGTCGGGCCTGCTCAAGCGCGAGGGTCGGCTGCAGCCGGAAGTGGCGCTGAAGATCCTGCACCAGACGGCGCAGGGCCTTGCAACCGCGCACGATCACGGCGTGATCCATCGCGATATCAAACCCGGCAACTTGATGCTGGGCAGCCGCGGCCAGGTCAAGATCGCCGACTTCGGCATCGCGCTGGCCACCGCCGATCTCAACAAGAAGCTGACCTCCACCGGCGAATTCGTCGGCACCCCCGGCTACCTGTCGCCCGAAGTCTGCCTCGGCAAGCCGGTGGACCAGCGTTCCGACATCTTCTCGCTGGGCATCGTGCTGTTCGAGATGCTGAGCGGCAAGACGCCGTTTTCGGATGAAAGCCCGCTCGGCCTGATGCTGGAAGTGGTCAAAGCCGATATTCCGGACGTTCGCGAGCTGAACGACCAGGTCGACTCACAGGCGGCCGCCATTCTGGCCAAGATGCTGGCTAAAGACCCGACCGAGCGCTTCCAGAACTGCCACGACCTGGCCGCCGCCCTGCAGGCGCACCCGAAGGTGGCCAGCACCGGCCCGCTGAAGCTGCCGGCAGCGCGCAGCACGGCGGCGGATGCCACGCTCATCGGTGCGCCGACGCCGGCATCGCAGCCGCGTCGCGAAGCCACCCCGCCGCCGGTCGTCGGCCGCGGCACCGCGGCGCCCGCCGCTGCGCCGACGCCTTTCGAAAGCGAGAACGCCACCCGCGCCCGCACCGCGCAGCGGCCCTCGGTGCTGGAAAGCCAGAAGCGCGGCAGCGGCGGCAAGCTCGGTCTGGCGATCGCCGCCGGCCTGCTGCTGGTGGTCGCCGGCAGCGTGTTCGCGTTCCGCGCGCCGCTGATGAACCTGGCCGCCGGCTTCTACGACGGCTTCGTCGGCACCAGCTATTCGGACGGCGTCGCCGCTGGCCGGGCCAGCAATCCGGTGGGCAGCAGCCAGGCCGCTGAAGCCCTGCCCGCTGCGGGCGGCAGCGTTGCCGGCAGCGAGCTGGCGGCAGCTTCCACCGCCGCGGCCACAGCAGCGGCCGATCCGAGCGGCGACAGCGCGGCGCTGATCGCGGCTGACCGTCCAGCGGACGCGACGACGGTAGCCGGCAGCCTGACCGTCGCTGCGGCCGGGCCGGAGGCCTCAGCCGCAGTCGAAGCTGCGACGCCCGGCGGCACCGCCGTCGGCGCGCCCAGTGCGATCGCGAGCACCGCCGCAGGCTCCGCTCAGACGGCCTCGGCGGCCGCGGCAGTGACCACCGACAGCGCGTCATCCACGCCGAAGGCCTCTGCAACCCAGGTCGCCAGCACCGAGCCGCCCCGCTCGCAGCTGCCGCCGCCGCCGCCGCGGATTGCGGTCGTGGCGCTGGGCGATTCGGCGATCACCGGGCCGGCCCGTCAGCGCATCGAGGAGCGTCTGATCCGGATGGGCTTCGACGTGGTCGACAGCGATCTGCTGGACATCGGCGAGGGCGCAGGTCTGGCCCAGGTGCTGCGCAGCCTGCGTCGCCAGGCCGCCGCCGTGGTGGTGGTGCGCGCTGAGCCGATCGGCTCGCAGGAGCTCTACTACTACGGCCAGAGCTCGACCCTGTACTCGGTCCATCTGGGCGTGCGTGCCTTCACCGTCGGCGACCAGCGACCGCTGGGCGCCGGCTGGCGCGAGAAGGTGGACTTCACCACCTTGAACGCCGATTCGAAGGCGCTGGAGTCGGTCGAGCCGCGGCTCGACGAGCTGGCCGACGAACTGGCCGAGTTTCGCCCGCGCCGTCGCGGCTGAGGCTCAGGCGGGAATCGCGATTCGCGATTCGCGATTCGGGTAAAACATGAGGCCCCGCGGCGACTACGGCGCGGGGCCTCGCTGTTTTGAAGACGCGCTGGAATGGGCCGCGAAAATGCCCTGCATGGACGGCGGCGCCGTCGAAGTGCGCGAGCAGGGCATGAGCTGACAGGCCCGAACCGGCGCCGGCGTCGCGACGCAGTCGGCGAAGTACAGGCAGCGCGCAGGCAACAGATGCGAACTCCTCCGCCCAACGCGAGCCCGAACACCTCGGCAGACCGACGCCGCACGCCGAACCGCTGCAGGTGACCCGCGGCGGTCGACGCGTCGACCGCACATGGACGAGCCCGTCGACGCAGCCGACGGGCTCGGATCAAGCTGCACGGCTGTAGCCAGGCCGGCTACATCAGAAGTCGACGGATATCGCCCAGCTGCTTGGCGAAGAAGCTGGCGAAGCGTGCGGCTTCAGCGCCGTCGATCACCCGATGGTCGTAGGACAGCGACAGCGGCAGCATCAGCCGCGGCTCGAATTCCTTGCCGTTCCACAGCGGCTGCATGCTGCTCTTCGACACGCCGAGGATGGCCACTTCCGGCGCATTGATGATCGGCGTGAAGCTGGTGCCGCCGATGCCGCCCAGGCTTGAGATCGAGAAGCAGCCGCCGGACATGTCGGCCGGGCTGAGCTTCTTGTCGCGGGCCTTCTTGGAGATTTCGCCAAGCTCGGTCGCGAGCTGGATCAGGCCCTTGGAGTCGGCGTCGCGGATGACCGGCACCATCAGCCCGTCCGGCGTATCGACGGCGATGCCGATGTGGAAATACTTCTTGAACACCAGATTCTCGCCGCTGTCGTCCAGCGAGGCGTTGAAGCTGGGGAAGGCTTTCAGCGCGGCCACCGCGGCCTTGATCAGGAACACCAGCGGGGTGACCTTCTGGTTCGGGTTCTCTTCGCCCATCTTCTTGCGGAAGGCCTCCATCTCGGTGATGTCGGCCTGCTCGAACTGGGTCACGTGCGGAATCATCGCCCAGTTGCGGGCGAGGTTGGCGCCGGAGATTTTCTTGATTCGCGACAGCGGCTTGGCCTCGACCTCGCCGAACTTGGCGAAGTCGACCTTCGGCCAGGGCAGCAGGCTCAGGCCGTTGCCGCCGCCTGCGGCCGCCGCAGCGGGCTTGGCCAGGGTCTGCTTGACGTAGGCGTTGACGTCCTCGCGAGTGATGCGGCCCTTGCGCCCGCTGCCGGAGACCTTGGCCAGGTCGACGCCGAGCTCGCGCGCCTGCAGGCGCACCGCCGGGCTGGCGTGGGGGACGTTCTGCGGCAGCACCGCGGCCGCATCGAAACGCACCGGCGGCGTGCTTGGAAGCGCCTCGGCGGTCTTCGATTGTTGCTGCGGCTCCGGCTTCGACGCGACGGGCGCCGCCGGCGTTTCTGTGTCGGCGGATACGTCGCCGGTCGCGGGCTTGGACGCGTGTTCCGACCTCGATCCGGATTTCGATTCCGGCGTGCTCTCGGCCTTGTCGGCGGATTTCGCCTGCGCGCCCGAGGCGGGCTTCGTCTCGCTGCCTGCGCTGGATTTGGCGCTGTCATTGGGCTTGGCGCTGTCATTCGGCTTGGCGTCCGCCGCCTCGACTTCGATCAGCGCCACGACGGATCCCGCCGACAGGCTGTCGCCGATCTTGACCTTGAGCTCCTTGATCACGCCGGCCACCGAGGACGGCACCTCCATGGTCGCTTTGTCGGACTCCAGCGTCACCAGGCCTTGGTCTTTCGACACGCGGTCGCCCACCGCCACCAGCAGTTCGATCACGGGCACATCGGAGTCGCTGCCGATATCGGGAACACGCGCTTCAACCACGCTGGCCATGAAGTCTCCTAGAAAGGGTTTGCTCAAGCTGGGGGGCCATTGTGTCGGCGCGCACCCGCATGATCCAGCCTGTTCGCATACGTATGCTGCGGACTGCAAGTGGTCCGCAGCCGACGCCGCACTGCGCGGACTGTCCGCAGAGGCGGACAGCCCTCTCGATAGCGGACAGCGGCTGAAGCCACACGTAGCTGATTTACAACGATATATCGGTTGGCACGGCATCTGCTTCAGTCGAGTTGATCCCACTCGCAACCAGGCCATCGCCATGCTCGGACACGTTCTTGAATTTCTGTACCAGCTTGCGCTCGATGCGCTCGGCCTGATGCTGGCGGTGTTCTGCGGCGCGCTGCAGCCCGCGCCACCGGCGCCACCGGCCGAGCCCGAAACAGCGCACCGCAGCGCTGCAGTGGAGGTGCGTCAGCCGTGCAGTGGAGACCACGGCAGCGACGCCGCTAGCCGCCTGACGCGCGCGATCGCAGTTGCCTGAAGCGGGCGCTGAGCCCGTCGACGTACGGGCGGCGGCTTCCGCTGCCTTGTCCCGTCGATAGCACAGCCCCGCGTGCGCTGCAGCGGGATGCAGCACCTGCACATGCGGCGAGCCGATTTGGCCAGGGACGGCCAGCGCTGCGCACGGACGCGCGGCGTGCAGGGTCGGGACCGTGCCGGGCAGGGACGCTCGGAACGGTTTCTTCAGCCTTCGCCGCGCTCGCGGGCAATCGCCCGGTAGCCGATATCGCGACGATAGAAGCCGCCCTCAAAGCGAATCCCGCGGGCCACGCCGTACGCCCGCGCCGCGGCATCGGCGACGCTGTCGCCCAGCGCACAGACGGTCAGCACGCGCCCGCCGGCGGTGAGCACCGCCGAGCCGCGGGCGACGCTGCCGGAATGGAACACCTGGGTCTCCCGCGGCAAGGGAGTGTCCAAGCCTTCGATCACATCGCCGCCGCGCGGGCGGGCCGGATAGCCCGCGGCCGCCATCACGATACCCAGCGAGGGCCGCGGGTCCCAGTCGGCGCGGGTGTGCTCAAGCCTGCGGTCGAGCGCGGCTTCGATCAGTTCGACCAGGTCCGAGCGCAGCCGCAGCATGATCGGCTGGGTTTCCGGGTCGCCAAAGCGCACGTTGAACTCAAGCACCTTGGGCGTGCCGCTGCTGTCGATCATTACGCCAGCGTATAAAAAGCCGGTGAACGGCGCGCCCTCGGCGGCCATCGCCGCGAGCGTTGGCTCGATCACTTCGGCGCGGATCCGCGCATCGATTTCCGGGGTCACCACCGGCGCCGGCGAGTACGCGCCCATGCCGCCGGTATTCGGCCCGAGATCGCCCTCGTCGCGGCGCTTGTGGTCCTGCGAGGTCGCCATCGGCAGGTAGTGCTCGCCGTCGCAGATCGCGATGTAGCTGGCTTCCTCGCCTTCGAGGAACTCCTCGATCACCACGCGCGACGAGGCATCGCCCAGCGACTGCGCGCCCAGCATGTCGCGCAGCGCCTGCTCGGCGTCGGCAATCCTCAGCGCCACCACCACGCCCTTGCCGGCCGCGAGGCCATCGGCCTTGATCACGATCGGCGCACCGACCCGCTTCAGATAGGCCAGCGCGGGGCTGAGCTCGGTGAACACCCCGTACTTTGCCGTCGGAATGTTGTGCCGGGCCAGAAAGTCCTTGGCAAACGCCTTGCTGCCTTCGAGCTGGGCGGCGACGCGCTTCGGCCCGAAGCAGCGCAGGCCGGCCGCCGAGAAGCGATCAACCACGCCGGCGACCAGCGGCGCCTCGGGGCCGACCACGGTCAAGCCCACGCCCTCCTCCTGCGCCAGCGCCAGCAGGCCGTCGATATCGGTAGCCGCGACGGCCACGTTGCGGCAGCGCGGCTCGCGGCCGGTGCCGGCATTGCCCGGCGCCACCAGCACCTCGGTGACCGTGTCCGACTGCGCCAGCTTCCAGGCCAGCGCGTGTTCGCGCCCGCCGCCGCCGATGACCAAGACTTTCATGCTTGCCCCTTGATGCCTGAGTGTTCTTGCGGAAACTGCAGCGAAACCCGATCGCCTGCGCGACTAGTGGCGAAAATGCCGGCGCCCGGTGAACACCATCGCCATGCCGTGCTCATCCGCAGCGGCGATGACCTCACGGTCGCGCATCGAGCCGCCGGGCTGGATCACCGCGCGAATGCCCGCCGCAGCGGCGGCATCGATGCCGTCGCGAAACGGGAAGAACGCGTCCGAGGCCATCACCGAACCCGGCACCACCAGCCCGGCTTCCTCGGCTTTGAGCCCGGCGATTTTCGCGCTCACCACGCGGCTCATCTGGCCGGCACCGATGCCGATGCTGCGCTGGTCGAGCGCGTACACGATGGCGTTCGACTTGACGTACATCGCCACCTTCCAGGCGAACAGCAGATCGTTCAGCTCCTTCGCATCCGGCGCGCGCTGGCTCATGCAGCGCAGGTCGGCGGTGGTCAGCGCATCGGTGTCGGCGTCCTGCACCAGCAGGCCGCCGTTGATGCGCTTGTATTCCAGGCCCATGAATGCGCCGGCAAGCTCGCCGCAGGCCAGCACGCGCACGTTGGGCTTGTTCGAAAATACCGCCAGGGCCGCCTCGTCGACGCTCGGCGCGATCACCACCTCGACGAACTGCCGGCGCAGGATTTCCGCAGCGGTGTCGGCATCCAGCGGACGGTTGAAGGCGAGGATGCCGCCGAAGGCCGAAGTCGGGTCGGCGGCATAGGCGCGCTCGTAGGCCGTCATAAGCGACTCGGCGACCGCCACGCCGCAGGGGTTGGCGTGCTTGACGATCACGCAGGCCGGGGCCTGGAACTGGCGCACGCACTCAAGCGCGGCGTCGGCATCGGCCAAGTTGTTGTAGGACAGCTCCTTGCCCTGCAGGAAACGCGCGGTGGCGACCCGGCCGGGGCCGGCGTTTGGCTCCAGATAAAGCGCGCCACGCTGGTGCGGGTTTTCGCCGTAGCGCAGGTTTGAGGCGCGCGTGAGCGACAGCTGCAGGCTGGCCGGCCAGTCGGCGGGCAGGTCGGGGTTGGCCGCGCGCGGCGACAGCCACTCGGCGATGCGGCCGTCGTAGTGCGCGGTGTGGGCGTAGGCTTTCGCGGCCAGCTCGCGACGCAGCGCGGGCTCGGTGCCGCCGGCGGTGAGCGCCGCCTCGATCCGCGCGTAGTCGGCGGGGTCGACCACGACGCTGACCCGAGCGTGGTTCTTGGCCGCCGCGCGCAGCATCGCCGGGCCGCCGATGTCGATGTTTTCGACCGCGTCCTCATAGCTGCAGTCGGGCTTGGCGACCGTAGCCTCGAACGGATACAGGTTCACCACCAGCAGGTCGATCGGGGCGATGCCGTGCGCGGCCATCACCGCATCGTCCGTGCCGCTGCGGCCGAGCAGGCCGCCGTGCACGCGCGGGTGCAGGGTCTTGACCCGGCCGTCCATGATCTCGGGGAAGCCGGTGAGGTCCGAGACGTCGCGAACCTCGAGACCGGCCTCGCGCAGCGCGCGGGCGGTGCCGCCAGTGGACAGCAGCTCGACGCCGGCGGCGGCAAGCGTGCGCGCCAGCGGCAGCAGACCGGTCTTGTCGGAGACTGAAAGCAGGGCGCGGCGGATCGGCTGTACGGCAACGGCGTGCGGCGAGGCAGTCATGCGGAGGCTCGGGGAAGTGCGGGAAAGTCAGCGGACTCGCGCCGCGCCCCAGGCGCAGCGCGTGGGGGGGATTCGAGCGCCGTCAGGCCAGGCCGTGCTGGCGCAGCTTCTTGCGCAGGGTGGCGCGGTTGATGCCGAGCACGTCGGCCGCACGCACCTGCTTGCCCTCGCAGTGACGCATCACTTCGGCCAGCATTGGCGCCTCGACCTCGGCCATCAGCAGCGCGTGCAGCTCACCTGCAGCGTGGTCGTCCATGTCCTGCAGGTAGCGCGCCACCGCACGCGACACCGCGCCGCGCAGGGGCGAGCCGCTCACCGTTTCAGCCTCCGCCTGCGCAGTCTCGGCGACGACGGGACGGGTCTCGGTGCGCAGGGCGACAAGGTTCACGGGCGGACTCCAGCGTGCAGAACGGCGACCCCGCGGCCCGCACGGCCGCCGAGCTGCGCAGGCAGCGGGCTTGGCATCACGGGTCGAAAGGGGACAGTGAGTCTAGCAAGTCGAACCCGGAGCAGAAGCGCGAACGGCGGCAGAAGCGGCATCGCTTGAAGAAAAACCGGCCCGCGCTTTAGCGTGATCGCGGGCGCCAGATGCAGAAAGGGCGCCCCCTGCGGAGCGCCCTTCTGTGCGCCTGCCGGCGGCTTGCCTTTTAGGCGGCGCTGCGCTTGGAATCCTGGAACTGTTCTTCCTCCGTCGAGCCCTTCAGCGCGGTGGTCGAGCTCTGCCCGCCCTGGATGGCCTGGGTCACCGTATCGAAGTAGCCGGTGCCGACCTCGCGCTGGTGTTTGACCGCGGTGAAGCCGCGATCAGCGGCAGCGAACTCAGCCTCCTGCAGCTCGACGAACGCGCTCATCTGATTGCGCGCGTAGCCGTGGGCCAGGTTGAACATCGAGTAGTTGAGGCTGTGGAAACCGGCCAGGGTGATGAACTGGAACCGGTAGCCGTAGGTCGCCAGCTCCTTCTGGAATTTGGCGATGGTGGCGTCGTCGAGGTTCTTCTTCCAGTTGAAGCTCGGCGAGCAGTTGTAGGCCAGCATCTTGCCGGGGAACTTGGCGTGGATGGCTTCGGCGAACGTGCGCGCGTAGTCCAGATCCGGCTTGCCGGTTTCGCACCAGACCAGATCGGCATAGGGCGCGTAGGCGAGGCCGCGGCTGATCGCCTGATCGATGCCCGGGGTGGTCTTGAAGAAGCCCTCGACGGTGCGCTCGCCGGTGCAGAACTCGGTGTCGTTGGCGTCGATATCGGAGGTCAGCAGGTCGGCGGCCTCGGCGTCGGTGCGGGCGATGACCAGGGTCGGCACGCCCATGATGTCGGCCGCCAGCCGCGCAGCGTTCAGCTTCTCGACCGCCTCGCGGGTCGGCACCAGCACCTTGCCGCCCATGTGGCCGCACTTCTTGACCGAGGCCAGCTGGTCCTCGAAGTGCACGCCGGCGGCGCCGGCTTCGATCATCGCCTTCATCAGCTCGAAGGCGTTCAGCACGCCGCCGAAGCCGGCCTCGGCATCGGCCACGATCGGCGCGAACCAGTCGATGGCGTTGTTGCCTTCGGCGTGATTGAGCTGATCCGCGCGCGCCAGACAGTTGTTGATGCGCTTGACCACCTGCGGCACCGAGTTGGCCGGGTACAGGCTCTGGTCGGGGTACATCTCGCCGGCGATGTTGGCGTCCGCCGCCACCTGCCAGCCGGACAGGTAGATCGCCTGCAGGCCGGCCTTGACCTGCTGCATGGCCTGGTTGCCGGTGAGCGCGCCCAGCGCGTTGACGAAGGGCAGCTCGTGCAGCTGACGCCACAGGCGCTCGGCGCCGCGGCGGGCCAGCGAGTGTTCGATGTGCACGCTGCCGCGCAGGCGCACCACGTCGGCGGCGCTGTAGCTGCGGGTGATGCCTTTCCAGCGCGGGTTGGTGTCCCAGTCGCGCTGGATCTGTTCGGCGGTCGGCAGGTTCTGACTCATGGCGAATTCCTTGGGGAGTGATCGGCGGGGCAACGTCGTGGCGAGGTCGAAAACCGGGCGGGCTTGAAGCCGTAGGCGGTGGCTGGATCGATGTGGCTCGCGCCTGCGCTCAGCCGTGGTCGAGCCGACCGTAGGCCGGCAGGGTGATGAAGTCCGCCAGCTCGCTGGCGTGGGTCAGCTCGGCCAGCAACTCGGACGCCTCGGCGATCCGCCCCTGGCCCGGCAGGCCGGTGCGCGGCAGGCGCTGGGCGACGCCGGCAATGGCCCGATCGAACAGATCGAAGTCGACGACGTCGCCGTCGTCGAACTGCTGGCCCGGGGTGTGCAGCCATTGCCACAGCTGGGCGCGGCTGATCTCGGCGGTGGCGGCGTCTTCCATCAGGTTGTGGATCGGCACGCAGCCCTGGCCGTCCAGCCAGGCGGCGAGATAGCGCACGCACACATCGACATTGGCGAAAAAACCCTCGCGGGTAATCGTGCCGATGCTCGGGTGGATCAGCAGATCGCGATCGACGCGCACGTCGTCGCGGCGCACGTGCAGCTGGTTCGGCGTCGGCATGTGGGTGTCGAAGATCTCGCGGGCGAGCGCGATCAGGCCCGGATGCGCCACCCAGGTGCCGTCGTGGCCGGCGGTGACTTCGCGCAGCTTGTCGGCGCGGACCCGGCCCAGCGCCTCTTCGTTGGCGACCGGGTCGCCGGAGATCGGGATCTGCGCCGCCATGCCGCCCATCGCATGCGCACCGCGACGGTGGCAGGTCTGGATCAGCAGCTCGGAGTACGCCTTCAGGAACGGCACCGTCATGGTGACCTGGCTGCGGTCGGGCAGCACCCGCTCGGGGTGGCGGCGGAAGGTCTTGATGTAGCTGAAGATGTAGTCCCAGCGCCCGCAGTTGAGGCCGACAATGCGGCCGCGCAGGGCGTGCAGGATCTCGTGCATCTCGAACACCGCCGGCAGGGTTTCAATCAGCACCGTGACCTTCATGCAGCCCACCGGCAGATCGAGCTGCTGCTCTACGAAGGCCAGCGCCTCGTCCCACAGCGCGGCTTCCTCAAACGCCTGCAGCTTGGGCAGATAGAAATACGGGCCGCGGTCCCTGGCCTGCAGCGTCTTGGCGCTGTGGAAGGCGAACAGGGCCATGTCGTAGAGACCGCCCGCAATCGGCGCGCCGTCCACCTCGAAGCTGGCCTCGGGCAGATGCCAGCCGCGCGGACGCACGATCAGGGTCGCCAGGCCTGCGTCCTTGAGCGCGTAGTGCTTGCCCTCCGGCGAGGTGAATTCGATGGTGCCGGCGACCGCGTCCATCAGGTTGATCTGGCCGTCGAGCTGGTTGCTGCGGGTCGGGCTGGTGCTGTCCTCGAAATCGGCCATGAACACCTTCGCGCCGGAGTTCAACGCGTTGATGATCATCTTGCGTTCGACCGGGCCGGTGATCTCGACCCGGCGGTCCTTCAGCGCTTCGGGAATGGGCGCCACGGTCCAATCGCTTTCGCGAATCTCGCGGGTCTCCGGGCGGAAATCGGGCAGCTCGCCTGAGTCGATCCGCGCCTGGTAGGCCACGCGCGCCGCCAGCAGCTTCTGCCGGGTCGGCTCGAAGCGCCGATGCAGGGCTTCGAGCAGGGCCACCGCCTCGGGAACCAGCACCCGTGCAGCGCGCGGATCAGCGGTGGCGGAGGGGATGTGATGGGCGGCAGTGCTGGAGGCCATGATGCAAGCTCCGGGATGCGGGGCCGACGACCATATGACGCAGCGCAGCGTTTGCACAGCCAAATGTTTCAATGCTTTGGATTAACAAATGAAATACTAAATATCCACTCTAAATATTTATATCTTATTTTCAGTGACTTGGCCCAAGCCCGCACCCATACGCGGAAGTACTGATGCTGCGCCAAGGCCCGGTAACGGACTGAGCCCGCGGCGCTGCACGCGGTGTCGACCCTGAGCAGTGCACTGGCGTAAACGCGGCGATTGCCCGAATTGCCGAGATCGCGCGGATCGCCGAGATCGCCCGGATCGCTCCTTGGCGGACTTTCGAGGCAGCAGGGTCAGCGCGGTTTGCGCTGCGGCATGAGAGCGCAGGCGGCGCCGAGCCGCGGCCGCCGCCGACCTTCATGCCGATCGTCGGCACTCTGCTGCTGCAGAGCGCGACACCGCGACGCTGGCGAGCTGGCGAGCTGGCGGGCTGGCGGGCTGGCGGGCTGGCTCAGGGTGCCGGCGCCGACCGAAGCCGTTTGATGTCAGCGGCCGGGTCAAACGCGAAAGCGACCCGGCGGCTCTTGGACTTCGCAGGCGGCGCGGTCGAGCATTCGCCCGCGCAGCGCTCACGCTGCGCAGCGACAGCGGCAAGAGCACCGCCGCATCACGCCGGCCGCGCTTGGCGGGCCGGGTGCCGGCAGGCCCGACGCGGCGACCGCCCGAGCGAACTAGCCCAGCGCCTGCCGAAACGCCGTCAGCACTTGGGCAACCGCGTCGTCATCGAGATCGATGTGGGTCGCCAATCGCACTCGTGGGCCATTGATCGACGCCAGAATGCCGGCCTCATTGAACGTTCTGCGCAGCGCGTCCAGGCGCTCTTCGGGCAGCTCGACAAAGACCAGATTGGTCGGCGTCGCATGCACCACCAGGCCCAGACCCTGCAGGCCGCACGCGAGGTCAGCTGCGCGGCGATGGTCATCGGCCAGACGCTCGACATGGTGATCCAGCGCATAGCTGCAGGCGGCCGCCAGCATGCCGGCCTGACGCCAGCCGCCGCCCAGCACCTTGCGCCAGCGCCGCGCTCGGTGGACCAGCGCGGCCGTGCCCAGCAGCACCGAGCCCACCGGCGCGCCCAGACCCTTGGACAGGCACACCGACACGCTATCGAAGGGCGCACAGATGCGCGCCGCCGGCACGCCTTGGGCCACCGCCGCATTGAACAGCCGCGCACCGTCCAGATGCAGGGCCAGGCCGCGCGCATGGCACAGCGCACGTGCCTCATCGAGGTAGGGCAAGGGCAGCGGCCGGCCGTGCCAGGTGTTCTCCAGGCACAGCAGCTTGCTGCGCGCGAAGTGCGGATCATCCGGCTTGATCGCAGCGCGCACGGCCTCCAGCGGAATCGTGCCATCGGCCGCCTGCGGCAGCGGCTGCGGCTGAATCGAACCCAGCACCGCCGCGCCGCCACCCTCGTACTTATAGGTGTGCGCGTCCATGCCGACGATGTACTCGTCGCCGCGCTCGCAGTGCGCCATCAGCGCCAGCAGGTTCGACTGCGTGCCCGAAGGCACGAACAGCCCGGCCTCAAAGCCGAGCCGGTCCGCGAGCGTGGCCTGCAGCGCATTGACCGTCGGATCATCGCCATACACGTCATCGCCGACTTCGGCCTCGCACATGGCCACGCGCATCGCGGCGGTGGGGCGGGTGACGGTGTCGGAGCGGAGGTCGATAGGGGGCATGCAGGGCAGCCGGGCTTGGGAACCAAGCCCGAGTGTGTTCGAACGCCCGCAGCGCTGCACAGGGCCGGTCGTTGGGGGCATCGCCACAACTGCCTGAAGAGGTCGGCAAAGAGGACGTCAGCCAGAAACTACGCACGCCGAACGCAGAAAGCCGAACTCCGAGAGCCGAAAGCCGAAAGCCGAAAGCCGAACGCCAGACCTCGAACAGGCCCAGCTCGCCGCTAGACCCTGCCAGCTCAGGTGACTTGAGCTTTCAGCCGGTGCCTGCAGCCGCGCACTTCGCCAGGTCCTAGCCCAACAGAAACCGAAACTCAGCCGTGATCGGATACCAGTCCGCTTGAACGATCCAATCTTTAGGATCGTCAAGTTCAGCCGGATCCTTCCACTCCCAAGTGACGTCGATGGTGGCGAACTTGGCCTGTTCGCCCACAGTGACCGCCTCGCAGGTCAGCAAGGTCTGAGTAGTCGCCCCCGGCCGGCCGTTGCCCGCCGGCCGCGGCGCATTAGGCCACCCCGCGATTGATCGCTGCTTCGGCTCCACGCGCGCCGCGCTGCTATCCGGCTCGGCCTGATCAGCCGCCACCGCCTGCACAAACCAAACGCTGAGGGCAACCCCGAGGCACCCCAGTACAGCGTGACGGAACTTAACGATCGGATTCCTGAGCTGTCTCCTTCAAGAAATGCGTACGCCCAGGCGATACGAAGCAACCGGCGCGCAGCCTTGGGATCGAGGCCGAGACCCAACGACACCGCGGGCAAAGAGAACGACGCTGCCAGCGGCCCTCCGCTGCCAACACGGCACACGCCATCGCTGGAATGCACAGAGCAACGCCCAATAGCCCCGGAGTGTTTCCAGCCACTCAAACCCAAGTCAACTGCTAGATCTGACAGCTTGACCGCGAGCATCCGGGGCTTCGGGAGCCGCCCAAAAGCAGCCTCATCGCGAGTTCATGGGCGCAGACCGGGCTTACTCATCCAGCGTCAACAGCGAGGCATTGCCGCCCGCCGCGGTGGTGTTGATGGTCAGCGTGCGCTCGGTGGAAAAGCGCTGCAGGTAGTGCGGGCCGCCGGCTTTGGGGCCGGTGCCGGACAGGCCTTCGCCGCCGAAGGGCTGCACGCCGACCACGGCGCCGATCTGGTTGCGGTTGACGTAGCAGTTGCCGACGCGGACCTTGCGGCTGATCTTCTCCACCGTTTCATCAATCCGCGAGTGGATGCCAAGGGTGAGGCCGTAGCCGGTGGCGTTGATGGCGTCGATAACCTTGTCCAGCTCGTCGCCCTTCCAGCGCAGCACGTGCAGCACCGGGCCGAATACTTCGCGCTTCAAGGTGGCGAGGTTCGGGATCTCGAAGGCGCGCGGGGCAAAGTAGGTGCCGTGGCTGCAGTCCTCGCCCATCGCGGCGGTGGCGATGTGCTTGGCCTCGGCCTGCATGCGCTCGGCGTGGGCTTCGAGAATGCCCTTGGCCTCTTCGTCGATGACCGGGCCGATGTCGGTGGACAGCAGCCCCGGGTCGCCGACTTTGAGCTCGGCCATGGCGCCCGCCAGCATGTGGATGACCTTGTCGGCGATGTCGGCCTGCACAAACAGCACGCGCGCCGCCGAGCAGCGCTGGCCGGCCGAGCCGAACGCGCCGCTGATGGCGTCTTTCACCAGCTGTTCGGGCAGCGCGGACGAGTCGGCGATCAGCGCGTTCTGGCCACCGGTTTCGGCGATCAGCACGCCGATCGGGCCTTCTCTGTCGGCCAAGGTGCGGTTGATCAGCCGCGCGACTTCCGTGGAGCCGGTGAACGCGACGCCGGCGATGCGCAGGTCGCGGGTCAGCGGTGCGCCGACGGTGGGGCCGTCGCCCAGCACCAGCTGCAGCACGTCCTCGGGCACGCCGGCCTCGTGCAGCAGCTTGACTGCGGCGTGCGCGATCAGCGTGGTTTGTTCGGCCGGCTTCGCAATCACCGCGTTGCCGGCGACCAGGCCGGCAACCACCTGGCCGACGAAAATCGCCAGCGGGAAGTTCCAGGGGCTGATGCACACGAACACGCCGCGGCCGTGCAGGAACAGGGTGTTGGTTTCGCCGGTCGGGCCGGGCAGCTGCTGCGGCTGGTTGAACAGGCTGCGCGCCTGCTGCGCGTAATAGCGGCAGAAATCCACCGCCTCGCGCACCTCGGCGATGCCGTCGGGCAGGGTTTTGCCCGCCTCGCGGGTGGCCAGCGCCATGAACTCGGGCATGCGCTGCTCCATCAGGTCCGCGGCGTGCTCGATGATTTTTGCGCGTGAGGCCGCCGGCAGCGCGTCCCAGCCGGGCTGGGATTTCTCAGCGTTGGCAATGGCGCGCTCGACGCATGCCGCATCGGCGGCCTGCCAGCGGCCGAGATGTTCACGGCGGTCGCTGGGGCTGCGCACCTCGATCCACTCACCGGCCGATTTCGCGCCCGGCACCAGCGGGCCGGCCTCGATCGGGAACTTCAGCGCGTTCATGCGCGTGCCCAGCGCGTGCAGGGCGCTGTCGTCGGCCAGGTTGATGCCCATCGAGTTCTTGCGCTCGGGGCCGAACAGGTGCGGCGGCAGCGGAATGCGCGGGTGCGCCGCATGGGCGAAGCCGCGCACGGTGTCGGTGGGGTCGGCGACCAGGTCCTGCGGGCTGATGTCGGGGTCGGTAATGCGGTTGACGAAGCTGGAGTTGGCGCCGTTTTCCAGCAGCCGGCGCACCAGATAGGGCAGCAGATCCTCATGGCTGCCGACCGGCGCGTACACGCGGCAGGGCACGTTCAAACGGTCTGGGCCGATCACTTCCGAGTACAGGTCGTCGCCCATCCCGTGCAGCTTCTGGAACTCGAAAACCGGCGACGCGCCGGGCTCGACTCCGCCGAGCATCTCCAGCGCCATGTGGTGGATGGCGGCGATGGTGTGGGCGTTGTGCGAGGCGAACATCGGGTACACCGCATCAAGCGCGCCGAGCATGCGCCGCGCGCAGGCGAGGTAGCTCAAGTCCGTATTGGGCTTGCGGGTGAACACCGGGTAGCCGGCCTGGCCCTCGACCTGGGCGCGCTTGACCTCGGCGTCCCAGTAGGCGCCCTTGACCAGGCGCACCGGCATGCGCCGGCCCACGCGGCGGGCGACATCGGCGACCAGATCGATCACCTGCGGCGCGCGCTTCTGGTAGGCCTGCACGGCCAGGCCATAGCCCTGCCAGCCGTCCAGCGATGCATCGGCGAACACCTGCAGGATCAGATCGAGGCTGAGCTCCAGGCGGTCGGTTTCCTCGGCGTCGAGGGTGAAGCCGATGTCCTGCTGCTTGGCCAGCTGGGCCAGCTCCAGCACGCGCGGGGCGAGTTCCGCCATCACGCGCGCGCGTTTGGCGTGCTCAAAGCGCGGATGCAGGGCGGAGAGCTTCACCGAGATGCTGGGCGCGGCGAAATCTTCAGTGAAGGGGCCGCTGCCGCCGATGGAGATGATCGCCTTGCGGTAGGCCTGCATATAGCGATCGGCGTCGGCCTGGGTCAGCGCGCCCTCGCCCAGCATGTCGAAGGAATAGCGGTAGCGCGCGTTCTCGCCTTTCTTGGCGCGCTTGAGCGCTTCTTCGATGGTCCGGCCCATCACGAACTGGTGGCCCATGATCTTCATCGCCTGGCGCACGGCGAGGCGAATCACCGGCTCGCCGGCGCGGCCCACCAGACGCTTGAGCGCGCCGGTGAAATTGCCGCGAGTTTCATCGGCCAGATTGACCATGCGCCCGGTCAGCATCAGGCCCCAGGTGCTGGCGTTGACGAACAGCGAATCGCTCTGGCCGACGTGCTTGCTCCAGTCGGCGTCGCCCAGCTTGTCGCGGATCAACCGGTCGGCAGTGTCGGAATCCGGAATCCGCAGCAGCGCTTCGGCCACGCACATCAGCAGCACGCCTTCCTCGCTGGAGAGGTCGTACTCACGCATGAAGGCCTCGATGGCGCCCTGCTCTTCGGCGTGCCGGCGCACGCGCACGACCAGATCAATCGCGGTGGCCTGCACGCTTTCGCGGGCTTCGGCGTCCAGGTGGATCTCGGCCAGCAGCGCGTGCACCTGCTCGTCTTCGTCGCGCAGCCAGGCAGCAGTCAGGGCCGCGCGCAGCTCGGAGCTGGCGGCCGGGAGTTCCGGGGTCAGGATGGGGGTGTTCACGGGCAACCTTGCGAGGAAAGAAGCCGCCGCGCCAGAAGGGCTCAGCCGGGCGCGCCTAGTCTAGGCCCGGGCTGACACGTGCGGAAGCGTATGCGCGCTTCGCGCGCCATGCGCTTATGGAATTTGGGATTTTGGATTCGGGAATGAGCAGCCCACCCGCGTCGGACAGCCGCTGCCCACGCATCTGCTGGCAGCGACTAGTGCCGCCTGCGGCCGGAAATGCGCACCCAGTCTTCGCGGCGGTCGACGCGCAGCTCGGCGAAGTCGGCCGAGTAGCGCAGCAGCAGCTCGTCCTCCTGACCGTCGAGGATGCCGGACAGGGCAATCACGCCGCCGGGCACGCAGCGCGAGGCCAGCAGCGGTTCGAGTTCGTCCAGGGCCACGGCGAGGATATTGGCGACCACCACCGGGTACTGCGCCGCGGGTTCGTCCTGCGGCAGGTACACCTGCAGGCGCTTGCCGAAGCCGTTGCGCTCGGCGTTGTCGGCGGTGGCGGTCAGCGCCTGTGGGTCGTTGTCGACGCCAACCGCGGCGTCCGCGCCGAGCACCAGCGCGGCCAGCGCCAGCACGCCGGAGCCACAGCCGAAATCGAGCACGGTCTTGCCGGCGAGGTCCAGGCTGTCCAGCCACTCCAGGCACAGCGCGGTGGTTGGATGGGTGCCGGAACCGAAGGCCATACCGGGGTCGAGGCGGATGATCGCAAGTTCAGGATCCGTCGGCGGCTCGATGTTCCAGGGGTAGACCCAGGTGCGACGGCCAAACTGCATGGGCTTGAACTGGTCCATCCAGGCGCGCTCCCACTCCTGATCGGGCACGTCTTCGAAGGCCAGGCTGGCAGCCACCTCGGCCGGCAGCTGCGGGGCCAGCGCCGCCTGCAGCGCAGCGCGGTCGATGTCGGCCTCGAACAGCGCCTCCAGCGCGATCTCGGACCACAGCGGCATTTCGCCAACGCCGGGCTCGAAGATCGCCTGCTCGTCCGGCGCGTCGGCGTGGGTGTCGTTGAGGGTGACGGCCAGCGCGCCGAGCTGCTCCAGCGCTTCTTCGATGGCGGGCTGCTGGGCGAGGGTGCAGTTCAGGCGGAGTTTGAGATGCGGCATTGCGGTACTCGGTAGGGCGGATCTCGGTCCGCCGATGTGCGGTGCGATTCAAGCGGCGCCGCCAAGGATAAGCGTCATGTGCGAGAGCCGGCGCATGAAAGAGCGAATGCATGCGGGAAGTCGGTCGAGGATTCACGCGGTGGTCGAGCGCGGCGGGTCAAGACCCGCACTACGTGCACGGCCTCGCGCCGATGACGCGCGAACCCGACTCAGCGGCAGCTTCACTGCTGCATCCAGCGCCCGCCCCCACGCCCGTCGAAACCGCCTGCCGCTCAGCGCCCATCGACAGCCCCTGGCCTGATGATTGCCGCGCGGCGGGTGTTGGGTAGGGCGGGTCTTGACCCGCCGTGTTCGTTAACCGCGCGGCGGGTCTTGACCCGCCGTGTTCGTTAACCGCGCGGCGGGTCTTGACCCGCCGTGTTCGCTCGCCGCGCGGCGGGTCAAGACCCGCCCCAACTGCGGCCCGAATCGAATGCGCTGGGGCGAGACCCGCCCAATTCGGTCGGAGCGCGGGTGAGGCTTTGTCAGCCCAGCCCGATGCCCTTTTCCTTCAGCTGCGCCAGCTTCTTTTCCAGGTAGTGGATGTTGGCGCCGCCGGCCTGAAAGCCGCTGTCGGCCATGATCCGCTGCTGCAGCGGCACATTGGTCTTGATGCCGTCGACGACCATTTCGGTCAGCGCGACGCGCATGCGGGCGATAGCCTGCTCGCGGTCGGCGCCGTGGACGATCAGCTTGCCGATCATCGAGTCGTAGTTCGGCGGCACCCGGTAGCCCTCATAGATATGAGTGTCGACGCGCACGCCCGGGCCGCCTGGCGCATGAAAGTGCCGGATCAGGCCCGGCGATGGCATGAAGCTGTCGGGGTCTTCGGCGTTGATGCGGCATTCGATGGCGTGACCGCGCAGGACGATGTCCTCCTGCTTGATCGAGAGCTTATGGCCGGCGGCGATCATGATCTGCTCGCGGACCAGGTCGATGCCGGTGACCAGCTCGGTGACCGGGTGCTCAACCTGGATGCGGGTGTTCATCTCGATGAAGTAGAAACGGCCGTCCTCGTACAGGAATTCGAAGGTGCCGGCGCCGCGATAGTCGATGCGCAGACAGGCCTCGACGCAGGTGCGGCCGATTTCCTCGCGCTGCTCAGGCGTGATGCCCGGCGCCGGCGCTTCCTCCACCACCTTCTGATGGCGGCGCTGCATCGAGCAGTCGCGCTCGCCCAAGTGAATCGCGCTGCCCTGGCCGTCGGCCAGCACCTGGATCTCGACGTGGCGCGGGTTCTCCAGGAATTTCTCCATGTAGACCATGTCGTTGCCGAACGCCGCCTTGGCCTCGGCGCGCGTGGTCGCGATGGCGGTGTTGAGCGCGGCCTCCGAATGCACCACGCGCATGCCGCGGCCGCCGCCGCCGCCGGCGGCCTTGATGATCACCGGCAGGCCGATCTCGCGCGCAATGCGGATGTTCTCGGCCGGCTCGTCGCCGAGCGGCCCGCCCGAACCCGGCACGCAGGGCACGCCGGCGGCTTTCATCGCCTTGATCGCCTCGACCTTGTCGCCCATCAGGCGAATGGTCTCGGCCCTCGGGCCAATAAAGATGAAGCCCGACTCCTCGACCCGCTCGGCGAAGTCGGCGTTCTCGGAAAGGAACCCGTAGCCCGGATGAATCGCCTGGGCGTCGGTGACTTCGGCCGCGGCGATCAGCGCCGGCACGTTGAGGTAGCTCTCCGACGCCGGTGCCGGGCCGATGCACACCGACTCATCGGCCATCGCCACGTGTTTCAGGTTGCGGTCCACCGTGGAGTGCACGGCGACGGTCTTGATGCCCAAGGCGTGGCAGGCGCGCAGGATGCGCAGCGCGATTTCACCTCGGTTGGCGATGACGATTTTGTCGAGCATTTGAGGGCCGTGATTAGGGAGTGGGGATTGGGGATTCAGAGCCGGCGACGCTGTAGTCCTCAGGGTCTTCAGCGAGCCGCGATTCGAGCGCACGGATCTGAGCGTTCAACCGGGCATAAGTGCGGTTGAGCAGGAGCAGCAAGTCGGGCGTCGGGATAGCCAGCTTAAGGCGATGGGCGAGTTCGACTTGGGTGTCGAGCTCCGCCAGCGATCCGCGCGCTATGCCCAGGAATCGTAGATAGTCCGGCGTCGATCTGCGCGCGGCGCCCTCGGCGATATTGCTCGGCACGCTGACCGCCGCCTTGCGCAGCTGGACGGTCAAACCGAAGCGTTCCGACTCAGGCAAGGACGCGCTGAAGGCGTACACCGCCACCACCAGATCCATAGCATCGCGCCACACATCAAGCCTCTGATGCGGCCTCGTTCCCGCAAATTCGCGCGGCGGCGCCTGGTTCAATCCCGAATCCCCACTCCCGAATCCCGTTTCACCCGATAACAAACATCGGCTCGTCAAACTCCAGCGGCTTGCCGTTGCTGACCAGCACGGCGATCACGGTGCCGCTGACGTCGGCTTCGATCGGGTTGAACATCTTCATCGCCTCGATCACGCCGAGGGTGTCGCCGGCCTTGACGGTCTGGCCCATGCTGACGAACGCCGGAGCGTCGGGTCCGGGGGAGGAATAAAAGGTGCCCACCATCGGCGAGCGCACCACGTGGCCGTCGGGCAGCGCGTTGGGCGCGCTGCGGCCGCCGGTGGCGGCTTCGGTGGGCGACAGCATGCCCAGCGCAGGCGTAGGCGCCACCAGCGCCGGGCGCGGCGGCTCGACGTAAAGCGGCATCGAGGCCTGGGCGCGCGGCGCGCGCGACAGGCGCACCGACTCCTCGCCCTCGCGAATCTCGATCTCGGTCAGGTTCGACTCTTCCAGCAGATCGATCAGTTTCTTGATCTTGCGCAGATCCATGCAGTCCTCGTTTGCTTTGATTGCCCGCATCGGCGGGCGAAGTGTTTTGAAGGGTCGGGCTCAGCCCGCCGCAAGCCGTGCCAGCGCCGCACTGAGCGCCAGCCGGTAGCTGTCGGCGCCGAAGCCGGTGATCACGCCGACCGCAAGGTCGGACAAATACGAGTGCTGACGGAATGGCTCGCGGGCGTGCACGTTCGACAGGTGCAGCTCGATGAACGGGATCGCCACTCCCGCCAGCGCGTCGCGCAGGGCGATGCTGGTGTGGGTGAAGGCGCCCGGATTGATCAGGATGAAGGCGGTGCCGTCGCTGCGCGCGGCGTGCACGCGCTCGATCAGGACGTGCTCGGCGTTTGACTGAAAGCACTGCAGCTGGTGGCCCTGGCTTTCCGCGCGGCTGCCAAGGTCGGCCTCGATGTCGGCCAGCGTGGTGCGGCCATAAATCGCCGGCTCACGGCTGCCGAGCAGGTTTAGATTTGGCCCATTGATCAACAGCAGCACCGCCACGCACGCCCCCTGAATTGTCCACGTCCGCCCTCGGCGGGGGGCGTAGTGTGCGCGTGAAGCCGACACACTGTCCAGCCGATGGCCGCGCGTTTGCCGGAGATCGCCGGTGTTTGAATTTCCTGGATGCAGTTGGGTGCGGCCGTTCCGCGACGCATTGCTGCTGTAGGTTGGCGTTGAGCGCAGCGAAGCCCAACGACGCAGCCAGGCCATTCGCAGCACGCGCGAAGCTCGCGATCTTGGGTTTCGCCTTCGGCTCTTGCCAACCTTTACAGCCGCTTCGGCTCCCGATTCCCCACTCCCCGCCTCTGAGCCTCTGGCACCACCAGCACGTCGCAGGGCAGGCTCGCGGCGGCGTGGCTGCTGACGCTGCCGAGCAGGCCGCGCTCAATCGCCGAGCGGCCGGCCGCGCCGAGCACCAGCAGGTCCAGATCGGCCGCTTCGACGAGCGCGGCAAACACATCCGTCGGGCGGCCTTCGCGCAGGGCGAGTAGTGCGCGCGCGCCAGCCGGGCCCAGCGCAGCGGCAAAGGCTTCCAGCGATCGCAGGGCCTCGCGCGCGCCGAGACTGCGGTAGTGCTCAACAGTGTCGCGGCCGACGCCGGCGAACCCCAGCGTGCTCTCGAAGGGCAATTCATTCGCATGCACCAGCAGCGCTGTCGCACTCGGGCACAGCTGCAGGGCGAAGCGCGCGGCACTGCCGCTGGCCGGCGAAAAATCGGTGGCGATGCCGATCCTTCGATACGGCCCCGCAGCCGGCGAGCGCACTAGCAGTACCGGCAGCTGCTGTCCACGCAGCACGCGATCGGCGGTTGAACCCAGCAGCAGGTGCTGCCAGCCGCCGCTGCCGCGCGCGCCCATCACCAGCAGCTGCGCCGGGCGTTCGTGCTGCAGCAGGGGCAACGCCCGATGCAGGGGCTCGTCGAGCACGCGCTGCTCAGCGCCAGCGCAGCCCAGTCGCTGCGCTTCCGCCTGCAGGGCGGCGATGCGCTCCTGCTCAATGCGCTCGGCAAACTCGGGCGGCAGCGCGGCGGAAGACAGCGCCTCGATCCAGCCGCCGCGCTCGCGCGCATGCATCAGGCCCAGCAGGGCGGCGTGCTCATCTGCCAGCTGCACGGCGCGCTGGCCCGCCTGCATCGCGGCGGGCGAAAAATCGGTGGCCAGCCACAGCTGCGAAATTGGATCGATCATGCTTGAACCTCTGCTTGGGCGCGGAGGGCTTCAGTGATGCGGCGCGCGGCGTGGTCGGCGGCGTCATGGAAGGGCAGCAGGATCTCGTCGGCGCCGGCATCGACCAGACGATGGGCGTCTGCGCTTGAGTGCGCGGTGACTGCGATGGTGCCGGTGTACCCCAGCCGCCGCAGCGCCAGCACGAGGTCGCGATCCTGCTCGAGGCTGCGCAGGGTGCTGACCACCCAGCGCGCCTGCGACAGCGGCAGATGGGCGAGAAACTCTTCGTCGGCGACGTCGCCAAACAGCACCTGGGTGCCGTGGTCGCGCTGTTGCGCCAGCACTTCGGGGTCGAAGTCGATGCCGAGCACCGACAGGCCGTCTTCGTGCAGGCGCTCGGCCAGCCGGCAGCCGTACCGACCCATCCCAAAAACGATGGCATCAGCGCTGCGCACGGGCTCGTCGCGCTCGCGCTCGCGGTAGGGGTCGCGCCGCTCAAAGCGGCCCAGCCAGCGCTCGAAGAAAACGTAGAGCTTCTGCGAGTAAAGAATCATATAGGTCGACAGGGTAATCGTGACCAGGCCGACCAGGGTCACCAGACCCAGGGCGGCGGGGTCGACATGGCCGACCGCTACGCCCATCGCGATGAAGATGATCGAAAACTCGCTGATCTGCGCCACCGTCAGGCCGGCCATGAAACCGGTGCGCTTGCGATAGCCCATATAGCCCATGATCCCCATTACGATCAGAGGGTTGCCGATCAGCACGAACACCGACAGCACGATCGCAGCGGGCAGCTCGGCGCCCAGCGTGGACAGGTCGAGCTGGGTGCCCAGATGGACGAAGAAGAACAGCAGCAGGAAATCGCGCAGGCTGGCAAGGCGCGCGTTGATGGCCTCGCGGAACGGCAGCGAGGCCAGCGAGAAACCGGCCAGAAAAGCGCCGACTTCCTTCGAAAAACCCAGCCACTCGCCGCCGGCCGCCAGCGAGGTGCCCCAGGCCACGGCGAAGATCAGCAGCAGCTCTTGCGAGGCCGCCATCCAGTGCAGCAGGCGCGGCAGCACGTAGCGCATCAGCAGCGCCAAGCCAAGCCCGACGCCGACCAGCTTCAGCACGATCTCGCCGAGCTGCTGCAGCCAGGACACATCGGCCGCGGCACCGGCGCCCTGGCTGCCGATCACCATCATCGCGATCACCACCGCGATGTCCTGCACGATCAGAAAACCCATCGCGATGCGCCCGTGCAGGCTGTCGATCTCGCGTTTGTCAGACAGCAGCTTGACGATGATGATGGTGCTGGAGAAAGTCAGCGCCACCGCCACGTAGAGCGCGCGCAGCCAGTCCATGTCCATCGCGATGGCGATCAGAAATCCGAACACGATGGTGAAAGCGAGCTGGCCGAGGCCGGTCGCCAGCGCCACCGCGCCGAGCTTGCGCACCAGATGGATATCGAGCTTCAGGCCGACCACGAACAGCAGCAGGGTGACGCCGATCTCAGCCAGCAGCTCCATCGGCTCGTGCGCGCTGACCCAGTCCAGAACCGAGGGCCCGGCGACGATGCCGATCAGGATATAGGCGACGATCACCGGCTGCTTCAAGCGCAGGGCGATCAGGCCGATCACCGAGGTCGCGAACAGCAGCAGGGTGACTTCCTGATAGACCGAGCTTTCCACAGACGACCTCCAACGCGGGCTGCGCCCGACCATGCCAGTCGCGCACCGACGCCACAAGCCTCAATGCCGCCGCCAGAACGTTTCCATCTCGATGTAGGTGAAGCTGGCGGACCAGCCGATCAGCAGCAGCCCGGCCAGAGACTCGGTCGCGACCAGGATCCGCAGGGGGCCGACCGGGGCGAGATCACCGAAGCCCACCGTGGTGTAGCTGGTCGCCGACAGGTAGATCGAATCCAGCAGCAGGTGCTCAACCCCGTGGACGCTGCCTGCGCCAGGCACATGCATGAGCGCGAAGATCACCAGTCCGAACAGACAGATCTCGGCGACGTGGAACAGCAGCAGCGCATAGACGCCGATCAGCACCCGCCGTCGACGCGGGCCGGCCATGCGCCGCAGCCGGCCGGACAGCCACAGCAGGCCCTCGTAGTGCAGCAGCACGCACAGCGAGACGGCCAGCGCCGTCGCCGCCACCACCAGCGCATTGACTCCCCAGTCTGCGTACATGCCTGCTCCGCTCGTCGAACGCCCGCGACGACGCCACGGCCGAGGCTAGTAGGCACATGCCGCGCCGCGCGGCGCAAGCTGGCGCGCTTGCTACCATCGGCTCCTTTGTCGAAGGAAGGAGCACCCCGCATGCGCAGCACTCCACTCGTGGCGGTCACCGCCCTGGCGCTGGTATTGGCCGCCTGTTCTTCCGAAGCGCCGCAGACGGCGGCGCCTGTCGCCGCCGGCGAGACGCCTGCAGCGGCCGAGGCCGCGCCTGGCTCCGCCCACACTTTCAAGGCCGACATCAACGTCGCCGACTACGCCGAGCACGTCCGCATCCTGTCTGCCGACGACTTCGGCGGTCGCGGCCCGGGCAGCGCCGGCGAGAAGAAAACCGTCGACTACCTGATCAACGAGTTCAAGCGCATCGGTCTTCAGCCCGGCAACGGCGAGAGCTGGGTGCAAACCGTGCCGATGGTGGCCACCACCACGGCCAAGGACGCCAGACTCAGCTTCACGGTGGGCGAGCAGGAGATCGTCCCCGAGTACGGCGCGAACATGGTGATCGGCACCCGCACCGGCGCACCGGAATCGACGCTCGACGGCAGCGAGCTGCTGTTCGTCGGCTACGGCGTCAACGCGCCGGAGCTGGGCTGGAACGACTACGCCGGGCTCGACGTGAAGGGCAAGACGGTGGTGATGCTGATCAACGATCCGGGCTTCCACGCCGCCGACGAAAGCCTGTTCGAAGGCAAGCGCATGACCTATTACGGGCGCTGGACCTACAAGTACGAGGAGGCCGCACGCCAGGGCGCGGCGCTGGCGCTGATCATTCATGACGATGCCGGTGCGGCTTACCCGTGGGCAGTGGTGCAGAACGGCTGGACCGGCGAGCAGTTCGACCTGCCGGTCAGCGTCGACCCCGAGCCGCGGCTGCCGCTGCAGGGCTGGATCGACACGCCGACTGCGGAAAAGCTGTTCATCGCCGCGGGCCAGGACCTGGCGCAGCTGCGCGCAGCCGCCAATCAGCGCGGCTTTACCGCGGTGCCGATGCAGGCCACCGCGTCTGCCGCCTTCAAGAGCAGCGTGCGCGAGGGCAAATCCGACAACGTGCTGGCCGTGCTTCCGGGCGCGCAGCTCAAGGACGAAGCGGTCGTCTACATTGCGCACTGGGATCACCTGGGCCGCAGCTTCCAGCCCGGTGAGGACGCCATCTACAACGGCGCCATCGACAACGCCACCGGCGTCGCCGGCATTCTGGAAATCGCCGAGCAGTTCGCCAACGGCCCGACGCCGGCGCGTTCGATCCTGTTCGCAGCGGTCACCCTGGAAGAGTCCGGCCTGCTCGGCTCGAAGTACTACGTGGCCAACCCGGTGTTCCCGCTGAACAAGACGGTGGCGGCGATCAATCTGGATGCGATGAGCATCATCGGCCGCACCCGCGACTTCACCGTGATCGGCTTCGGCAGCTCCGAACTTGAGGACATCCTGCGGCCGATCGCCGAAACTCAAGGCCGCGTGCTGCAGCCGGAATCGGCGCCGCAGAACGGCTACTACTTCCGCTCGGATCACTTCAACTTCGCCAAGGCCGGCGTGCCCGCGCTGTACGCCAAGGGCGGCGTCGACCACGTTGAGAAGGGCGAAGTGTTCGGCAACGAGGAGGCCGCCGACTACATCGCCAACCGCTATCACAAGCCCTCCGACGAGCTTGAACCGAACTGGGATCTGTCCGGCGTGGTCGAGGATCTGAACGCGCTGTACGGCGTCGGCCAGCAGCTGGTGACCAGCGAGGCCTGGCCGCAGTGGTATCCGACCAGCGCCTTCAAGGCGGCCCGCGACGCGTCGATGCAGCAGGCCCAGGCCCAGGCCGAGCCCGCAACAGCGCAGTAAAGCCCGCAGCGGCAGTCACACCTGCAGCAGAGAACCGGGCCCGTGTGGCCCGGTTCGCGTTTAGGGCAACGCGACTGTGGGGACCGGCCGCGGCTTTCGACCAATGGGCTGTTTGCGCCCGCGCAGCGCGGCCGCAAACGCGCGGCGCGCCCAGTCGCGGGCCTGCTCGGGGTCTTCGAATACGCTTTCGGGCGCGCGGAAGTAGGACATCGTCACGTCCTTGCCGCCGCTGACGTAGCGGAAGGGTTCCAGCCCCTCGGCGGCAAAAGCGGCGCGGCTGTCGGCGTCGGCCTTCAGGTACAGCACTTCATCGGCGACCAGGCCAAACATCAGGCCCTCGTGATACACGCCGACGCCGCCGAACATGCGGCGGCAGTGGATCGGCCCGAACGGCTCGAACACTTCATGCAGATAGTCGGTGAATTCGCTCACGGTGGCTGCTTCCTCAATGACCGCAGGACTGGCTCAGATGCGCTGCCGCTGCGGGTATCGACGCAACGGGCGGATAATTCTTTTCACCGGCGCTCAGCCCTCGAAGCCATCGCTGAACAGCGGATCCGGGCGCGCGATGTCGAGCTCGACCAGCACGCTGGACTGCGCATCGATCTGCGGGATCACCACCACTTCGTAGGGCGTTTGCTCAGCGCCCACGCCGTGCGGCCTGGGCAGGCGCTCGACGTCGATTCCGTCGACCCGCGAGCGCCACGGGAACTCGGCCTGCGGCAGCCGCAGCCAGATCGAGGCACCTTCGATCGCGCGGCCGTCGGCGTTGCTGACCCGCAGCCGCAGCCGGAAGCCGTCGCTCTCGATCACCTCGACGCTGAGCGCCTCGCGCTGCATCCACCACAGCAGGATGTCGTCGAGTCGACGCAGCCACAGGTCGTCGCGGGCCGCCGCATCGCTCAGCATCGAGCGCACCCGCGGCAGCGAATCGGCGATGACCCAGGGGTGCGTCAGCCAGTTGAACAGTCCGCGGCGGCTTTCGATGAAGGCCTGCTTGTCGCGGGTGATCAGCTCCCACTCGGCGGGGCTCAAGTTGGAATTGACGAGCAGCCGGTAGTCCATCATCGAGGTCGGCGGCAGCTGCCACAGCTCGTCATTGAAATAGGGCAGCGACCACTCGCTCCAGACATCCTGATCGCTGCTGTCGTAGGCCAAGCCAGCCGCCGCCGCCGCGCGGTAGGTGTTGCGGTCTACCGCTAGATAGGGGCCGCGGAAACCCAGCAGCGGTGCGCGCGCACCCATCAGCGGTTCGATCAGCCCGCGCATGGCCTGCAGGCGCTGGGTCTGTTCGGCAAGGCCGAGGCCCGCAAAGCGCGCATGCACATCGCCGTGCCCGCCCAGCTCGGAGCCGCCGTCGAGAATCTGCGCGACCAGGCCGGGGTTCTCGATAGCGCCCTGCGTGCCCGGGTCGCCGCCGGCCTGGGCGACGATGAAAAAGGTGCCGAAGCGCTGCAGGCCCAGCTGCTGGAACATCGTCAGCAGCTGCGGCACCACCGTCGCCATCTGTGGACGCTCGGCATCGGCGGTAAACGCATAGGCGGCCCGGGCGCCCTGCGGCCAGTAGCCGAGTTCAACCAGAGTGCCGCGGGTATTGACCCAGGCCAGAGCCTCGCTGATGACGGTTCGCCAGGAGCGCGGATAGCGCCAGTCCGGGTCCATGTAGGCGCCCGGCAGCGCGCCCAGATACACGGTGCGGCCCTGTCCCGGCTGATGGGCGAACGCCGCCGGGCTGCCGTCGCTGCTGAACCAGGGCGATTCCGCGCGGCGCCAGCGCGCCAACACGTCGGCGCCCGCCAGGCTCGCGGTGTAGGCCGGCCAGACGGGGTCCAGGTAGAACAGCTGCTGGATGCCGGGAAGCTCTTCAATCGGGCTGGGCGGGTTCTGGCTGATCGGGCCGCTCCAGAAACTTCCGGTGGCGACCGGATGCGGGCCGACGAAGCGCAGCTCGGTGCTGGCGTTGCGGTTCATCGCCGCCAGCGGCCCCAGCCCCAGCAGCGGCTCCAGGCCCTGCCCTGCAGCACCGCTTGCCAGCAGGCCGCCGCCGGCGCGCACCCAGCTGTCGGTTGCGGCGATCTCGGCCGGGCCGAGCACCACGTGCGCCAGCAGCAGCGCGGGATGATCTGCCAGCAGACTGGCGCTGAGCGGGGCTTGAGCGCTTCGCTCGTGTTCAACGTAGGGAATGCGCTGCTCCTGCAGGGCCGCGCGAATGCCTTCGGCATCGAGCACCGACAGCGGCTGCTGGGGATCGAACACCAGCAGGGCCTCGGGCCGAGCGCTGGCCGCGGCGGAAGCAGAGACGAGTGCGAGCAGCAGCAGGCAGCAGACAGGAAGGTTCAAAACAGGGTCCGCGACAGCAGGAACGATGCGTAGTTATAAGCAATTCGCGTGCCGCAGACCGTCAAAAGGCCCCGGCGACCGCACAGGCTGCGGTCGCCGCGGCCCGCTTGGCAAGATCGATCAGATCGACTCTTCGAAGCGCTTGACCTGCTCGTCGGCTTCGTCGCGGGCGATGCCGTAGCGCTCCTGCACCTTACCGACGAGGTAGTCGCGGTGGCCTTCGGCATAGGTGACGTCGTCGTCAGTGAGCTTGCCCCACTGGGACTTCAGGCGGCCGGTGAGCTGCTTCCAATTGCCTTTGATGCGGTCGGAATTCATGGCGATTCTCCTTTGTGTTGGATGGTGTGGATGCTGCGGGTGCTGCGGGTGAGGCGGATGCTGCGGATGCTGCGGGTGAGGCGGATGCCGCGGATGCGGCGAGTGCGGTGTGGAGCGCCGGTGCTGTGAGCCTGCGGCGCTGCATCGGCGGCCTTGAGTTGCACGTCCTGAGCCGTGAGCCGTGGCCGCGGCCGTGGCCGTGGCCGGCGGCAGGCAAGCACACCACGGCCGGGCCAGCGCACTCGGGCAGGCGCGCTCGGCGCGGCGCACTCGCCCTAGCGGCGGCGCTTCGCCAGCGCGCCGGAACCCAGCAGCAGGCCGGCGCCCAGCAGGCCGATGCCGAGCATCGGTGCCGCAGTTTCCTGCGCCTGGGCGATGAGCGAGCCCGGGCCGATGTTGATCTCGGCCTTGGTTTGCGGATAGCGGATCAGACCGGCGGCGATGGCGCCGCCCGCCATCAGGCACAGCAGGGCGACAACAAGCAGGATGCGCTGCATGGGGGCCTCCTTCGGGGATGGATGGTTGAGGGTTGATGGGCGCGTGGCACCCGGCGAGGGTGGCTTACACAAGCGTCTCAGCAACGGTCATGCCATCCCGCAGCGGGTACGGTGACAGCGGGCTCCCGGCCCGCAGCGCCTGCCGTCAAACCCCTGCAGGCCTTGGTTTTTTCGGACGCTTGCAGTGGCCTACCGGAGGTCAATGCGGCATCGCCGCCGGCCCAGGCCACGCTCGCGCCGCCGTGAACTGCACGGGCCGCAGCAAGGTTTACAGGCGAACTGCATGGCAGCGCGCGCGCGACATGCGATCAACACGGCTGCCGATGTGCGCTTTGCCAGCGACGAGCAGTTTGCACAGCGGATCGCCTGCGCTCGCCAGCCATACGCCTGCCGATTCGCGCTTTGGCAACCGCGCTGATGGCCGCGGATTCTTGCGTACAGCGAGGGGCGCTGCGGCTGAGTGAATGGCGCATGCCGAGCTCCGACAAATCCAGAGCTTGGCGAGGCGGAGTGCTGGCGAGGCGGTGTCACGGCCAAGGCGAGTTACGGCCGAGCTGAGTTACGGCCGTGCTGAGTCACGGCCAGACTGAATCACGGCCAGACTGAGTCGCAGCCCGACTTGAGTTACGGCCTGAGTGAGTCGCGCTTAGGGTGAGTCACGGCGCCAGCGCTGCAGTTCAGCATGCAGGCGCACCCGCGCCAGCAGTTCGTTCGGCTCGAACGGTTTCAGCAGGTAGTCGTCAGCACCGGCCACCAGCGCCTGCATCACGCTTTCGCGCTCATGCGCGGCGGTGAGCATGAGCACCGGAATTGCCATCCAGCGCGGCTCGGCGCGAATCCGCTTGAGCACCTCGAAGCCGTCCAGGCCGCGCATGCGCAGGTCCAGCAGCACCACGTCGGGCAGGGCGGCGTCCAGACGCTGCAGGGCGCGCTCGCCGGACGCGGCCGGCATCACGTCGAAGCCGGCCTCGGTCAGCACCCGCCCGAGCAGGCGCAGGTTCGGGTCTTGGTCGTCGACCGCCAGCACCAGCGGCGGCTCGTCGGGCCAGGGCCAGGGCCGAAGCCCTCTCATACGCGAGTCTCCTCGCTGACCGCGCCGATGTGCTCGGGCAACTGCTGCAGCAGAGATTCCATCTGCTGAATGTCGAAGCGATCCAGCGCCGATCGCAGGCGCCTTGCGAAGTAGCCGATCGAGGGCAGCTGGCCGGCCCGGGCAAGCTCGGTCAGCTCCATCGCCAAGCGCCGGATTTCGCCCACCCGCAGCGTCTTCAGCAGAGGCGCAAGCTCAAGCGCTTCAATCTCTTTCAGTCGGGCCAGCGCGGCGCTGCGCTCGGCGGAGTCGATAACCACCGCGGAATGCAGGGGGCCGGCGGCGGGTTCGCGGCTCGGGTCCAGCGCGTCGGCGGCTCCGTCGGCGGCGCCGGGCTGCTCTGCAGAGTCCGGCGCCTGCTGCAGCCCGACCTGCTCAAGCAGGGCGTCAAACAGCATTTCGCGCGACACCGGCTTGCGCACGAAGCCGTTGAACTCCGATTCGATGTCCTGCTCCTCGCGGGCCATGCTGGAAGCGCTGACCGCGATCACCGCCGGGCCCTGCTCACCCAGCCGCGCGCGCAGCCGGCGGGTAGCCTCGCGGCCGTCGAGCACCGGCATCCGCAGGTCCATCAGCACCACGTCAGGCGAGAACTCAGCCGCCACGTCCAGCGCCTGCTGGCCGTTGCTGGCGAACGCGACCTGGTGATCGCCTTCGGCCAGAAAGGCCGCCAGCAGCTCACGGTTCCAGGCCACGTCGTCGACGATCAGGATCCGGCTCGACGCCAGCCGCGCGAAATTCACCCGCGCATCGTCGTCCTCAGTGGGCTCGGCATCGCCCTGCCCGATCGGCACATCGTGCAGCAGCACGCTGAAGCTGGAGCCGCCTGCGGGCACGCTCTTGGCCTCGATCTCGCCGTTCATCAGCGCCAGCAGCCGGCTGACGATGGCCAACCCCAGGCCCGCGCCGGGCTCCGCGTCGCTCTCGTCAACGGCTCGATAAAACGGCTCAAACAGCTGGGCCTGGCGGGCGGGATCAATGCCAATGCCGGTGTCGTGCACCTCGAACAGCAGGTCGCAGCGGCCCGCTTCGGGCGCGCGCATCTCCGCACTGAAGCGCACCTCGCCGGCGTTGGTGTACTTGATGGCGTTCGACAGCAGGTTGCCCAGCACCTGCTGCAGCCGGTGCGGGTCAAGCACCACGCTGCGCGGCAGGTTCGGCGACAGGCGTCCGCGCAGGGTCAGACCCTTGCGCCCAGCGGCCTCTGCGAACACCGAGAGCATCGCGTCGCAGAGCTCGCGCAGGTCGGTCACCTGCGGGCTCAAGGACAGCTTGCCGGCCTCGATCCGCGACAGATCGAGAATGTCGTTGATCAGCGCCAGCAGCGCCTTGCCGCTGGTCTGGATGGCGCGAATGTACTCCTGCGCCTTGGGCTCGATCTGGGTTCTGGCCAGCAGCTGAGAGAACCCGAACACCGCATTCATCGGAGTGCGGATCTCGTGGCTCATGCTGGCTAGGAAGGCGCTTTTTTCCAAGCTGACCCGCTCGGCCTCCTGCGCTCGAACCTCAGCCAACTGCTGTTCGGAGGCCGCGCGCCCGCTTCGCCGCAGCGACACCAGCGCGATCCCGGCGATGACCAGGGCCAGGCCGTTGACCAGCAGCACGGTGGCGGTCGACTGCACGATCACGCCATCGAGGTCGGACTGGCGCTTGCCCAGCAGCGCCTGCTCGGCAAGGCTCATTCCCTGCACTGCGTCGCGGATGCTGTAGAAGCCGCCGCCGCTGGAGGCCTGGTGGACCCGTTCACTGGCGGCCTCAAGGCCCAACTCCCGGCGCTCGTCGATAGCCAGCTGGTAGTGCACGTCGCGCACCCGGATCAGCTGGTTCAGCTCCAGCAGGCGGGCGCGCTGTTGGGGGTTGTCCTGCACCAGTCGGGCCACCTCGACCAGCTGGTCGTCGAGCGCGCGGCGGGCGCGCAAATGCCCCGCGAGCGCCTCGTCGCGGCCGCCAAGCCGATACACCAGCTGGAACAGCTCGACCTCGTTGTACTGGGCGAGCATCTGATCGAGAGCCACCTTGACGCGCAGGGTGTGGGTGACCCAATCGATGGAACTGCGCAGCTCGCGCAGGGTGGAAAAGCTGTAGATCGTGGCGCCGATGATCAGGGCGCCGGCCAGCAGCAGCAGGCCGAGATCGAATCGCCGCCGCGACGGCGCCAGCGTCTGCGCGAGTCGGAGCGCAGGATGCCGGAAGGCGGAACGGAGAGGGCGCACGTGCACGGGCTGTGGGCCGGGCGGCTGGCTCATGCGTCAAATGCTCACGTCCGCGGGCGCTCGCAGGCGTTGACTCACAGGTTCATGGCCACGATGACCCCATTCAGCACCAGCGCAAACGAAACCCAGATCAGTGTCGGCACCTGCAGCCACGCGCTGGCGGTGCTCACGCGGAAGGCGGCCATGATGCTGATCAACATCGCGCCCCACAGCAGGCAGATGTTGATGAACGCCAGAACCGGCGACTGCAGCCCGAAAAACAGCGGCGTCCAGGCGGCGTTCAGCACCAGCTGAATAGCGAACCAGATCAGCGCGTGCTGACGCTCTGCGCTCGCCGCGGTTTTCAGCAACAGCGCCAGCGCCACGCCCAGCATCACGTAGAGGCTGGTCCACACCGGGCCGAATACCCATCCCGGCGGCTGCCAGCTCGGCTTGCGCAGCGTCTCATACCAGTCACCCGGGGCAAACAGCGCGCCCGCAGCGAGGGTCAGCGAAACGGCGGCGATGGCGATCAGCCAGGGCGCCCAGGGTGAAGACTGTGCCCGGCTTTGGGCGGGGATGAAATCCATGTCGTTAGAGGTCTTGCTCACGATGGGGTCCTTCGCAACGCGCGGCAGGCTTACCCCTCCTCGGTCGTTGAGGTGGCGTGCGACGCAGTTGCATTGGGCCAGTCTGGAGGCTGTACCGCATCCTGGGCTGACGGGTAATCGGGGTACTCCACGGATCGCGCCGATGGCCAATCGGGCCGGCAGCGCGAGCCGAGTGCTTAAAAATCTGTTAGCAAGGGTAGTGCCAGCCTGGGCGCCGACCAAACGCGCGACGCCACCGCGAGCCTCGCGCAGCCTGCACGACGCCCGTGCAAAAGCCCCGGGCAACTTACACGGCCCGGCGCGTTCCGGCCACCGCCTGCGCCTTGCTCAGCACAGTCCGTAGCCCTTGCGTTTGCGGTACAGGGTGGACGCATCGATCCCAAGAATGCGCGCGGCCTCATCGAGCGTGGCGGCGCGGCCGAGCACGGCCTCGATATGCTGCCGCTCCAGCGCCTCCAGGCTGATGTCGGTGCCGACCCGGCTTTCCGCGGCGGCCGCACCAACGGCGCCCTCCAGGCTCAGCAGGCTCAGCGGCACGCGCTCGGCGCTGCACAGGATCACCGCCCGCTCGATGACGTTCTGCAGCTCGCGCACGTTGCCGGGCCAACCGTAAACGCGCAGCGCCTGTTCGGCATCGGGCTCGAAGCCGCGCGCCCTGCATCCGTAATCGGCGGCAAAACGGGTGACAAAGCCGTGCGCCAGCTCCAGCACGTCCTCACGCCGATCGCGCAGCGGCGGCAGGGTGATGGCGACCACGTTGAGCCGATAGAACAGATCCTGACGAAAGCTGCCGGTCTCGACCATGCGGGTGAGGTCGCGATTGGTCGCTGCGACCAGCCGCACATTGGCCTGGCGGGTGACCGGGTCACCGACGCGCTCGTATTCCTTCTCCTGAATGAAGCGCAGCAGCTTGGGCTGCAGGCTCAGGGGAAAGTCGCCGATCTCATCAAGAAAGAGCGTGCCGCCATCGGCCTGGGCGACGCGGCCCTCGCTGCTGTCCTGGGCGCCGGTAAAGGCGCCCTTGCGGTGGCCGAACAGCTCGTTTTCCAGCAGGTCGGCGCTCAGTGAGGGGCAGTTGACCGTGATAAACCCCGCCTCGTGGCGCGGGCTCCAGTTGTGGATGGCGCGCGCAAACACGTTCTTGCCGGTGCCGCTCTCGCCGAGCAGCAGCACGTTGGCGCCGGTCGGCGCGACCTGTTTGGCCAGGGCCAGAGCCTTCTGCATGGACGGCGCTTCGCTGCGCGGCTCGCGCGGACCGTGGCTGGCCACTTCGCGCTCCAGCACCTGCACCCGCTTGGACAGCCGCCGCGCCTCGATCTGCCGCGCCAGCGCGATCCGCAGCTGCTCCGGCGAAAACGGTTTCACCAGGTAATCGTCAGCGCCCAGCCGCAGCGCCTCCAGCGCGGCGTCGGTGTCGCGATGCGCGGTGGCCATGATAATCCGCAGACCCGGGGCCTGCGCCTTCAGCTCAGGCAGCACATCGGTGCCCAGGCCGTGGCCGACGCTGCGATCCAGCAGGCACACATCAAAGGGCCGAGTCGCTGCGAGGCGCAGGCCCTCCTGCAGGGTCTCGGCGGTGGTCAGGCGCATGCCCATGGCTTCAATAAGGGCGGCGTAGGTGTCGAGCAGATCGCGCTCGTCGTCGATGGCGAGAATTCGCGCAGTGGGCGAATCAAGGGTGGCTTTTGCGGCAGTCGTCATCGGCAATCCCGTGGTCGTGCGTTGGGTTGAACGTGGTCTCGAACGCGGTGTCCGCGAGTGAGTCTCCCTCATTGCCGCAGGCTCACGGTGTGTGAGTGCCGGCAATGGAGTCGGCCGTGCAGGCCGCATGCACACCCTGCGCGAATCGTGCCAACTGCACGGATCAACCGACCGACCGGCGCGCGTGCCGCCGGCTGCGAAAGCGCCTGCAGGCCTGCTGCAGAGTGTTGCGAATGCATTGGCACGCTCCTTGCGAGGTCTCCAGCAAGCCCCAGAGAGAGTTTGCCATGGAGTCGAATCGCCCCAGCCGCGTAGAAAAGCGCCGCCCTGAAAAGCGCCCTGCGGAGTTCTGTGATCTTCCAGAGCGGAACGATGACAGCGAGCGGCGCAAAGTCGCCCGCTCCAGTGAGCGCCGTCAAAACGGATTGCGTGATTTGTTGAAAGCGTCGGCGCTGATGCTGGCCCTCACGCTCTCAGCCGCTACGCTGGCGGACCCACAGCAGCCGCCTGCAGTTGAAGCTGCAAGTGACGCGATGCCGATGAAAACCTCGCTGCTTCTTCTCAGCCTGGGCTCGCACATCGAAACGGAGCTGCAGCAGCAGGCCAAGCTACCGCTGAGCTTTGTTGCAGAACGGATGCAGCGCTGGCAGCTGCAAGCTGAGGGCGCCCATTTCCAGGTTTCGGGAGAGCTGCAGCTGGCCGAACAGATGCCCCGAAAGATCGAAGTGCAGGGCGTGATCTCACGCGACGACCTGGCGCTGGGTGCGCTGCAGGTATCCGAGTCGGCGTCGGCCACGCTGCTGGGCTTGCCCAGCGCCGCCCCCCTCAGCAGCCTAGCTGTGATCGAAAACTTCGATGCCCAATGGACCCATCCACAGCAGGCCGGGACGCGGTCAGACACGCATGGCCTTGCTGAAACCAACACACGGCCGTGGCCCTGAACTGCATCAAGCCGAATCCTCAGAGCCTCCGTGCGTACTTAGCTCTTCAAGCCTTCACCCCACCCCTCCGTACCCCAAGGAGATACACCATGAACACCCACATTCCCTCGAACCAGAACCCCGGCAACGGTCGTCAGAACCCGCCCATGTCCTCCTCCTCGTACTCGCCGTCTACGCCGTCCTCGTCCGGCACTTCGTCCGGCTTGAGCAATGAGGCTCCCGAGCAGGTTGGCAGCCATCTCCGCGCTGCCGGCGAGCACGTTGCCAACGCCGCCCGGACCGCGGTAGGCGGCCTGAGCGAGGCCCGTAGCGCGGTGTCCGATGCCGTGCAGACCGGCATCAGCGATGCCAAGCCGGAGCTCAAGGAGGCCCAGCGCGAGGTTCGCGCCGCAGGCGACGCCGCGGTCGAAAGCGCCGAGCGCCAGTGGGCGAAGGCGCGCGACCAGAGCGGTGCGCTGCTGCACAGCGCCGAAGCTTTTATCCGCGAACGCCCGCTTGCAGCGGCCGGCATCGCCGTCGCCGGTGGCTTCCTGCTGTCGCGCCTGCTGCGCCGCTGAGCATGAACGCCATGCACGGTCACCCCTCCGACCTGCGTGCAGCACCGCCGCCCGCCGCCCTGCGCGGCGGGCGGCCCGCTGCCTCCGCGCCCAGAGCGCACACCGAGGGCGGTGTGGAAGAGGTCTTCTCAGCGCTCGGTGAAAGCGGCAAAAAATGGATGCATTTGCTGGGCGGAGAGCTGCGTCTGAGTCTGGCGCTGTGGCTGCGCGCAGCGGCACTTTTAGTGTTTGCGGTGCTGCTGTGCGCGGTCGCGGCGGGATTGTTCGGAGCTCTGCTGGTCTCGCTGGGCCTGTTCTTCGGCCTCGGCTGGCCCGCCTCGCTGGCGCTGGCGCTGTTCGCTTTTGCGCTGATCGCTTACGGCTGCGTGCGGCTGAGCGCTAAGTTTCTCGGTGAGTCCGGCCTGCCGGCGACTCGCCGTCAGCTGCACCTGCTGCGCACCTGTCGGGAGACGCCGCCATGAGCCTGACCCAACGTCGAGCCGAAGTCGCCGCCGCCGAAGCGGCGCTGGCCTCCGCCAACCAGCACAGCAAGCACGCGCTGCGCGCCGCACGGGCACGCGTGCAGCTCTGGTGGCCGTGGCTGCTGATCGGCGGCAGCGCACTGGCCGGTGGCCTGCTCACGGGCCGCTCATCTTCCGATTCAAAACCCTCCACCGGCGGCTCGCTGCTGCGTCGCGTCAGCCAGCTCGGGCTTGCCCTGCGTCTGGTGGACGGGCTGCTGCCGGGCGCCAGCGGCCGCGCCGAACAGCGCGCCGCGGAAGCAACCCGGCCCAGTTCAGTAGCCGCTCGACCCAACCCAGCCGCCGCAGCCGCGGTGACGAACGCGCCGGAGGCCCACCCTATCGACACCCGCCTCGCCGCCGGCGACGTCGATGTCGCCCACCGCTGAATCAAACGCTGGCGCGAGCGGCGGCGCAGTCGCCGACGTCGCGCCGAGCGCCGGCCAGCCCGTCGAGGGCCGGCCGACTGACGGCACCTCTACAGAAGGCACGCCGACCAAAGCCAAATCGGGCCAAGACGCGTCGACCGAAGACAAAGCGAGCGAAGACAGTCCGGCCGAAGCCAGTGCCGGCCTGGCGCTTTTGAAGCCGCGCCGGCGCGACGCCCAGCGCGCGCTGGTTGTGCTGTGCGTACTTGCGGTGATCGCGGCGATCGACGTCGCCTCGCCGGTGCTGCTGCCGGTACTGGTTGGCGGTTTTGTCGCGCTGCTGCTGAACCCTGCGGTGGTCTGGCTCAGTCAGGGCTGGCTGCCGCGTTCGGTGTCGGCGCTGCTGGTGATGTCGCTGGTGTTCGGCGGCTTGGTCTTCGTCGCCAACGCGGTGTATGAGCCGGCGGTGAAGGCGGCCGCAGAGGCGCCGCAGATGGTGCAGCGCCTGCAGCAGCGGCTGGAGCGCATGACTCGGCCGCTGGCGAACGCCGGCAAGGTCGGCGAGGCGCTGGAGGCGATCGAACGGATCGGCAGCGAGTCCACCCCAAGCTCAGTCTCGGTCAGGAGCGAGCCCATTGGCTTGAGCCAGCGCGTCGGCGGGGTGCTGGCCGTCGCCGCCTCGGCCGGCACTGCCGCAATCTTGACCTACCTTTTTCTGGTGTTCGGTGAACTGCTGTTCCGCCGGATCGTCACCATCGCGCCGACGCGTTCGAACAAGCGCAGCACGGTGGAGATCGTGCGCTCGATTCAGAGCGAGGTCAGCCGCTACGTCGTCACGGTCACGGTGATCAACATGGCGCTCGGCGCCGCCACCGCGCTTGCGCTGTGGGTGCTCGGGGTGCCCGATCCACTGCTGTGGGGCCTGATGGCCACCCTGCTCAACTTCGCCCCGTATGTCGGCCCACTGGCGGGCGTGCTGGTGCTGCTGACGGTGGGCATCCTGCAGTTCGACGCGCCGGGCGCCGCCGTGCTGCCTGCGGCCTGCTATCTGGGCCTGAACGTGCTCGAAAGCCAGCTGCTGACGCCGCTGGTGCTGGGCCGCAGTTTCTCGCTCAATCCCGTGGTGATCCTGATCTGGCTGGCGTTCTGGGGCTGGCTGTGGGGCACGCTGGGCCTGCTGCTGGCGATGCCGATGCTGGTCTGCGCCAAGATCGTCTGCGCGCGCAGCGACGCGCTGCGGCCGTGGGCGATGATTATTGAACGCTAGCGCAGCGCGTTTTCAGCGTTGGTAGATCACGATGCCGCCCGCCTCGACGTCGGCTACCGGCTTCAACGTGGCCTGTCCATGCTGACGGCGACCGCACGCGGCCGGCCGAGGGCGGTGATCGACGCCGCTGCGCTCGCTGGAGGCATTGCTGTCATTCGGGGCCTCGCGCTCTGGGGGCACGCGATGCTGTTTCGCGAAAGCGATTCAGGGCCTGCGTTCGCACGGGATTGCGGCCCTCTTTGCTGGGCCCCGGCGCTCGGGCGACAGGGCTACGTCCCGTTAGTCGCCACCCGTTAGCAGGGCACACTGAGCTTCCCATGCACGTGTTTCTCCCTCCCAAAACCCGCCGCGTCGTGCAGGCGCTGCTCTATGAACTGCTGGCGATGGCGTTTGTGGCGCCCATGCTGTCCTGGCTGTTCGGACCCTCGGGCTGGTCGACGATTGCGCTGACCCTGCTGATGTCGACGATTGCGTTGGGCTGGAACTACGTTTTCAACTCGCTGTTCGAGCGCTGGGAAGCAAAGCAGCCCGCGCCCGGACGTTCGTGGCGGCGGCGGCTGGCGCACGGTTTGGGTTTCGAAGGCGGACTGGGGGCGATCCTGGTGCCCGTGATCGCGCTGTGGCTCAACATCTCGCTCTGGCAGGCGCTGATGACCAACATCGGCATCCTGCTGTTTTTTCTGGTTTACACGGTGGCGTTCACCTGGTGCTTTGATCGCGTGTTTGGTCTGCCTGCATCGACCCTGCGCGCGAGCGGATAGTCGGACGTGACGCGCGGGTATTGCTGGAAAGCTGTGCGCTGATCGTTTGAAGCACCCGCTGCGCGCGCGAGCAGCCGCTGCGGCTCTGCAGCCTTCCCAGCGGCTTTCGGCAGCTCACCGGCGGTACTGCCGAACGCCGCGGCCAGAGCGCGCGTGACCGGCGCCAGAACGCGCTGAAACCGACTCTTCGCCGAGGCTCCTGACACGAGGATGCGCGGTCTAGCAGCGCGTATTGCCGGGCGTCTGCGCTCACCGACTGCTTTAATCGCCCGCCGGACGCGCGCAGGCATCGAAAAACCGCAGCATTTGCGCCGAGGCATCCGGTCCGCTCGGGTCGGTGTAGCTGCCGGCCGGATCGCCGCCCGACCACGCATGGGCAGCGCCGTGGCTAAGCCAGTGCTCAGCGCTGACCCGGCCGTGCTGCGCATGCACGGTCCGGGTGTAGCGGCGTCCACCGGCGCTGACGCCGCGTTCGACGGTCGCCGCACGACTCGCGGCATCGCCAGCGTCCATTGCACCGAGGCTCTGCGCGATCACCGCCTCGCCGTTGCGCGGATGCACCGTGGTGTCTGCGTCACCGTGGAAGACGATGGCCGGGACGGGCTTGGGTGCCGGCACGCCTGCGCCGCTGCGCCCGCTCGGTTTGCCGCTGCGCATGGCGGCGAATGCCGACGGCACGTCGCTGGCCAAACCAATCGGCAGCCCCGAGTGCACGCCAATAGCGACGTAGACGTCCGGATGGGTGCTGGCAAGTACGGCCGCCATCGCGCCGCCGGCAGAAAGACCCGCGACGTAGACGCGGGCGCCATCAAGGCCGTGCTGCGCGATCAGGTGGCGGGTCAGCGCGGCAAGCATGGCCGGCTCGCCGCCGACGCGCTGCTGGTCGTCGCCGCGAAACCAGTTCCAGCAGCGGTTCTGGTTGCGCGAGGCTGACTGCTGCGGGTAGGCGACCACATAGCCGTGTTCGCAAGCGCGCAGGTTCATGCGGGTGCCGAGCGCGAAGTCGTCCGGCGACTGCGTGCATCCATGCAGCATCAGCAGCAGCGGCGCGCGCCGGCCGTTGAGCCCAGCGGGGATGAAAAGCCTGTAGTCCAGCGCGCCGGCGCTGCAGGCGAAGCGCTCGCTGCGGAACACACCGTCGAGCCCGTCGGCGGGGTTTCTGCGCGCCACTGCCGCCATCGGGCCGTCGTCGATGACGCGAAACTCGCCGTCGATGCAGTTCGTTGATTCATCGGCAGGCGCGGCGCGAGAATCAGGCGGCGGCCACGACGCGGCGCGCGGGCCGCCCTCGTCGGCAAGGTCGGCTGCCAGCCCGAGCTGCAGTGCGCGTGTGGCGCCGGTGAGGTCGCCGCTGCGTATCAGGCGCATGGCCTGCTGCAGGGTGTCGCTCATGGGTTTTATGTTCATGGGTTTTCGTTCATGGGATTCATTTTCATGGAGGTCATGGTCGGGTCGCGATCAGTGAATGCGGCCGGCCAGCGCCGCCTTGACCTGCGCGCTGGCCTGCAGGACCCCCAGCACGACGACCGATTCGATCGTCTCGGCGGCGAGTTCGGGCGGCACATCGGCGGCAATCCGCACCAGCCCCAAGGCGTGGATTTGCAGACGCTGGCCGGCCGCGCGCGCCGCTTCGAGGTCGCGCCGGGAGTACTCCTGCAGGCCCAGCACCAAGGTGCGCCGGGCCACCGTTTGTCGCAGCACCTCGGCGTGCACGGTCAGCTGGTTGCGGATCGCGGTGCGGATGAAATCGGTGCGGTTGGAATAAAAGCCTTCCTGCACCAGCAGGTCGATCTGTCCGAGGTCAACGACGCCAAGGTTGATCGTCATCTTCTCGCTCTCGACGAGCGGCCGGGTTCGGGTCTCGGACATTTGATCTCTCGTTTTAACTCTGCACACCATCCTAGCACCCTCTGTTTGGATGGTTTAGCGCCGTGTCGGGGGCAGAACGAGCGCTCCTGTGCGCCCGCTTTAATCGTGCCCGAGCCCACTGCGAGAGCACGCTGAGGTCGCCGGCGAAGGCCCCAGCGGGTCAGCGGCAGAACCTTGAATGCCCTATCTGCAGCCGTCGGGCAAACTCGCTCCGCAGCCGGCCGGCGCGGCGGATCAGGGATCTCGGCGCGGCCTGTCGAGGGGGTCCAATCGCGGTGCGCAGTCACCGATGCGGTCCGACCCCGCCGTAACAATGACCCATCCTCAGGAGTCGCCGATGGACCTGAAAAGTGGCTATCCGTACTGGGCGGTAAAGAACGGCTTGATGTACGCGTTCCCAAAGCTGGACGCCGACCTCAGCTGCGAGGTGGTGGTAGTGGGTGCCGGCATCACCGGCGCGCTGATTGCGGACGAACTGGCCAGCCACGGCCATGAGGTCGTGGTGCTCGATCAGCGCGACGTGGCCTGGGGCAGCACTTCAGCCAGCACCGCCCTGCTGCAGTATGAAATCGATACCCATGCGGTCGATCTCGCCAAGCGCTATGACGAGGCCGCCGCGCTGCTGGCCTACCAATCCTGCCTGCGCGCAATCGGCGAGCTCGGCGCCATCGCCCACGCCGTCGGCGACGTCGACTTCGGCAACTGCCAGAGCCTCTACTACGCCAGCACGCGCGCCGATCAGGCGCGCTTGGCCGCGGAATACGCGTGGCGCGCGCAGCACGGATTTCCGGTGCGCTGGCTGGACCGCGGCGCGGTCAAAGACGAGTTCGGATTCAGCGCGCCCGCCGCCATCCTGAGCACAGTCGCCGCGCGGGTGGATCCCTACCGGCTCGCCTCACGACTGCTGCGCCGGATGCAGCGGAAAGGCACGCAGGTCTTCGATCGCACGCAGGTGGCCTCGATGACCGCCAGCGCACGCTCGGTGCAGCTCACCATCGCCGGCGGGCTGACGATCCGGGCCAAGCACGCGGTGATTGCCAGCGGCTACGAGTCCCAGCGCTGGCTGCGCCAGCGGGTGGCGCAGAACCGCAGCAGCTACGCCTACATGAGTGACCCGATCGATCGCAGCGAACTCGGCTGGGTGGCGAACACCCTGCTGTGGGAGTCCGCGCGGCCGTATCTGTATCTGCGCAGCACCGGCGATGGACGGCTGCTGGTCGGCGGCGAAGACGACGACCGCGATATCCCCGGACGTCGCGATCGTCGGGTCGACCGCAAGGCGGCAACGCTGCAGCGCAAGGTCGAGCGGCTGCTGCCGCAGCTGCAGGCGAAGGCGCAGCCGGCGTTCGCCTGGGCCGGCACCTTCGCTGAGACCGACGACGGCCTGCCGCTGTTCGGGCGCCATCCTCAATACGGCCCGCGGGTGCTGTTCGCGCTGGCCTACGGCGGCAACGGGATTACCTACAGCATGCTCGGCGCTGGCCTGCTGCGCGCGCAGATCGAGCGTCGAACGCATCCCTTGACCCAGCTGTTCTCGTTTGCACGGCTGGAGTAGTCGCAGCCCAAGGCCAAAACGCCACAGCTTCATCGGACGCGCAGTCGTCGAGCAGTTTTTTCCCGGTGCACCGTTTTTTCACCGGCGCTCAGGCTGCCGGGCCGATGGCGTCTGCCCCTGACACCGGCGCCAGCGGAAGCTCCAGGACAAACCCGGCGCCGCCGCCCGGCGCCTCCTCATACCAGAGTTCGCCGCCCATCCACTGCGCTTCCTGCATCGCCGCCGCGAGGCCCAGCCCGGTCGAGGTTTCGCTGCCGGTGGGCTTGGCGCTCAGCCGCACGTAGCGCTGGAACAGCTGGCTGCGCTCTTTGGACGGAATCCCCGGGCCCTGGTCGAACACCGCAATCTGCAGATGACCGGGCTTGCCGCGTCGGCCCAGCACGCGGATTTCGGTGTCTGCCGGCGCGTACTTGCAGGCGTTCGACAGTAGGTTTCGCAGCACCACGCCGAACGCATTCACATCCGCCCGCACCGGCTCCAGCGCGTCTAGGGCCTGCAGCAGCCGCTGGCGCTTGTGGGCGAACACCGAGGCGAACTCATCGACCAGCAGCTCGAGCATCAGGCGCGGGTCGCAGCTGACCGGAACAAAGCCGCGGCGCAGCTCGATATCGGCGCGCTTCTCCAGAAACTCGGCGACGAAATCGAGGGTCCGCTGCGCCGAGGACTCGATGGTGTTGGCGATCGCGCGAACCCGCTCGGGCTGGTCGGCCAGCTCGCGCAGCAGCCCGGCGTTCAGGCTGATGGTGAACAGCGGATTCTTCAGGTCATGCGCCACCACCGTGCTGATTTCCTCGCGCTCGCGGATGGCGCGACGCAGGCGATCGCGCAGCTGCTTGGATTCGGTGTGGGTGCGCACCCGTGCGACCAGCTCCTCGGCCACGAAGGGCTTGGTGATGTAGTCGACTGCGCCCGCCTCCAGCGCGCGCACCACGTACTCGCGCTCGTGCGCGGCGGTGACGAAGATCACCGGCAGGTCGGCGTACTCGGGCTCGTGCTTGAGCCGCTTGAGCACCGCAAAGCCATCTTCCCCGGGCATGCGCATGTCGAGCAGGATTGCATCGGGCTTGCAGCCGGCCAGGCGTTCAAAGGCCTGTGCGCCAGACAGCGCCGGCATCAGATCGAAGCCGGCGGCGCCAAGCACGGCGCCTGCCAGGCGGATGTTGGCCTCCTGGTCGTCCACCACCAGAACGAGTGCACCAGGATGCACAGCAGTGCGGTCAGTCATGTGGGACACCGTAATGGGCAAATCACAGGGCGAGGCCTTGCACTGTGCAAGAGCGGCCTCTCGTTCTGCACGGCGACGCGAACGCTACTTTTCTTGCCGCATCGCCAAGCCCCTGAATTATAGGCAGACAATCAGTTGGCACGGTGCGTGATAGGGAAACAGCGAGACCGTCGGTGCGCGACTTAGCGTGCCGCCCCCCCTGTCGACCCGCTAGCCCCCCGAGGGCGCTGTCGCCGCCGCCGGTCTCATTTAATTCGTAACCCCTTCGAGGAGAGACCCGAAATGCAGACTTCCATGAACAACGCCGACACCGTCCAGGACTTGGTCCGTATCGCTAACGACGGCGCCGAATTTTATCGCGACGCGGCGGAGAAAACAGACAACCCACAGCTGCGTTCGGTGTTCAGCCGGATGCTGAATCACAAGCAGACGCTGGCCGGCTCGCTGCGCGGCAAACTCGCCGCCAACAACGAGGACGCGCCGCGCGACGGCACCTTCGCCGGTTCGGTGCGGCAGACCTACACCGACGTGCGCGCCAAGCTGAGCTCGAATGAAGACAAGATCTACGTTGGCCAGCTGGAAGAAACCGAAGACCGCCTGCTCAAGCACTTTGAGGAAGCGCTCGATGAAGTGAAGGACCCCGTGGTGAAGTCGCTGCTGCAGGCCCACGTGCCCCAAGTGCGCGCCTGCCACGACGAGATGCGCAACCTGAAGAAGAGCATGAACGCCTGATCCGGCTGAGCCCGCCACTGAGCGGGCCGCCGCAAACACTGAATGCCCTGCTGCCCGCAGAACCCGACGCACGCGACTTACGTTTGGTCGCCCGATGACTCTGTCATGGCGGGCGCTCATTCATGACGCTCCACCCAACGCTCCCCAAGGAAATTTTCCCATGAAGACCTCAATCAAATCCCCGCTGCTCGTCTCAGCCATCGCCGCCGCGCTCGCGCTCGGAGGCCTCGCCCCGGCCTTCGCTGAAGACGCCATGCCGAAGCAGGATCGCAGCGTCGGTCAAACGCTGGATGACGCCACCGTGACCGCTTCGATCAAGACCGCGCTGATGTCGGACGGCCGCACCGATGCCCTCGACATCAATGTCGACACCATGAACGGCAAGGTCACGCTGCGCGGCGGTGCCGACAGCGCCGCAGCCAAGCTGGCGGCAACCGAACTTGCGCGCAACGTCGACGGCGTGATGTCGGTCGACAATCAGCTGATGGTGGCGGAAAAGGGCAGCTATGCCCGCGACTCCGCGAACACCGCAACCGCCTCGGGCAAAGCCCGCGAGGCCATGAGCGGGAGCGGCGAAGAGATCAACGACGCCTGGATCACCAGCAAGGTGAAGACCCAGCTTCTGGCGGACTCCCAGACGCCGGGCACCGACATCTCGGTTGAGACCAAGGATCACGTGGTTCATCTGAGCGGTGTCGTCGCCACAGCCCAGGCGCGCGCCGAGGCGATTCGCATCGCGGGAGCCACGGAAGGCGTGACTTCCGTGCAGGCCGACGATCTGCTGGTTCGCGGCAGCTAAGCGAGCTCGCAGCGCCGAGCCCGCAGCGCAAGGAAGCGCCCAGCTACACCCGGCCGCCGCCGCGTCGATGACGCGGCGGCGGCTTTCGTTTTGGGCCAAGGCAAGCAAAGCCAGCCGCGCGCAGCGTCGCGCCCCGCTCCGGTATTCGACCTGCAACCAACCCGGGCTGCAGAAGAACACGAGCAAGGCGAGACGCGTGTTCCGACAAACGAAGCTGCAGGATTCGTCAATCCAACCGCTGCTCTATGCGCGCAACGCGCACAGCGCGCCGCCGAGTTTCGCGAAACGGGCATGTCGCCAGACCTAAGCGATGCCCGCACGGTCGCCGCGACCCGCGCCAACGCGCGCCGCCCGGCGCGGTGGAGCGGCGCTGGGCCGCCCAGGCGTTGAGCCGCCGAACGCTGCAGGAGGCGGCAGCCGCGCTAAGAGAAACCTGCGCCAGTGCACGCCGACAAGCCTCTCGACTCACCGGCGACTGCAGCGCAGACAGGCGGGAAGCGGCCGGGAGAAGGCGCGAAAGTACACGGGCCGGGCGAGCCGGAACGAGCGTGCGGCGAAGTCCATCGTGCGGGGCGAACGTCGAACGTCGAACGCGCCCGGCCGCAGCACAGCCACAGGCCAGAATCTGGCGCACACACCAGAAACAGCCGCCTGGCGCGATCGCGCAGCGGCTGGGTAGCCCAAGCCCACTCCATCGGCGCTCGCGGCTCTGTTTTGTCGTGCTGCTCCCTATGCGCGCACTACTCCCTCTGGGCTTGCTGCTCCATTTGCGCGCGCAGCTCCATCTGCGCCCGCGCAGCGCGACGCAGCGCGGCGAGCCTATGCAGGGCGGCCCGCTTCAAGCGAATCGGGCCAGCGCAGGCAGTGTTGAGATTTTCGGTGAGCCAACCGCGGCCTCTGCTGAAACTTCGCGGACCGCGCGGCACAGCACGTAGGGGATTAGCACCACACCGCTGTGCAGTGAGCTCTGCCGGCCGTCGAGCGCCACGCCACCAGCGCTTATTCCCAGCGAGGTCCTAGACGCTCCGCCTCACGCGGGCCGCAAGCTGCGTGTGCTGCGGTTCGCCAAGCACCTCGCAGTCCACGTCGTTGCGGCGGCGAAGCTCACGACGCCCGCATGCCTCGACCACGATGCCGATGCGCCAAGCAGGGAGCAGTACCGCAGGCGCTTCCAAAACGCGCGCCTCGCCATGCGAGGCAGCGACATGCTCGGGCGCTCCATGCGACTCGCGCGATGAAGCGGCGTGGCCAGCGCGCCCTCGAACCCCACGCGCCCGGCCACGGCGGCCGTCGTTTCAGCACAAAAGAAGGCCGGCGGAGCAAGCTCCACCGGCCTCGGTTTACATCGCAGTGGTGTAGGTCTTGCGCTTACCCGCCGCGCATCGTGTCGGCTCGGGGCGTGGCGTTCTCGCGGGCCGCGGTTGCAGCGGCCTTGGCCTGGTCGTAAGTGGCCTCTGCGGCGCTTTTACAGGCGTCGCGCGCGTCGCCGGCCTCAACACCCTCACAGGCCTCGTTTGCGACGTTGTGCGTTGCCTCGGCCTGGGTCATGGCGAGGTCATAGGCCGCTTGGCGAATTTCCTCACTGGCCTCGGTGCGGGCGTCGTTGAGCTCCTCGCGCGCATCGGCGCGGGATTCAGCGACGTCTTTACTGGTGGCCCCGGCGTCAAAGGTCGACTGATTAACCTCATTGCGCGCGTCCGCGGAAGCCTTGCGGACTTCGGCATCAGCGTCGGCGGCCGTGCGGCTGTAGTCGCGGGCGGCCTCGGACACCTCAGAGGCGCCTTCGCGCTTGGCCTCGGCGACATCACTCGCGGTCTCGGCGGGTTTTTCGCTGCAGGCGGCGGCGCCAAAGGCGATGAGAAGGGCAAGTGCCAGCGGTCGAAACACGGGATTCGTAGTCATGGAGAGTTCCTCGAGTAGGTGGGATGTGGAAATACACGGTCCAACTGCAGACAACGAGCGCGCAGGCGGCGTTTAATCGCGCGCATCCTGCGCAGTGTCCTGGATTTCCTCGCCGGCGACCTCAATGTCGCGGCCAGCGCCTTCGAGGGTGTTGCAGCCGACAAGTACCAGAGCGAAACCGGCGAGCAGAGCAAGCGAGCGGAAATTGCGCATGAGAGCTTCCTTGATTGGGGTACAGCTGCTGAGGCATTTGCAGCATGCGTGCCAAGCTCGCTTCCCTAATTAGATCAACTGCTTGTGATTTTTATAGACGCGGCACCAGGGCAATTCGCAAGAGTCAGATTGATCTCGCCCTGCACTTTGCACGAACCGGCGGACAGGCCGCGGCCGGGTTAGCATCTCGGCCCGTCTCCCAGCATGAAGCCCTGCACTGATGGCCAACAGCTGCCTGGTCGAAAAACTTGGCCACTACCTGCGGCTTTCCCCCAACGACGCGGAGCGGCTGGCGCGCCTGGAGCACGAATCGGAGGAGCTTCCTGCGCAGTCGCTGCTGCGCGCAGCGGGCGCGCCGGTGCGGCGGCTCTACGTCGTCAAGCGCGGCTGGTTGTATGAGTATAGCCATCTGCCCAACGGCAGCCGCCAGGTGGCTCACATCCACTATCCCGGCGACCTGGTCGGGCTGACCGATGTCGCCTTCGAGCGCGCCACCTTGAGCCTTGCAGCAGTGTCCGATGCGACGGTCTGCCCGTTCCCGAAATCCGCGCTGGACCAGATCTTCATCCACTCGCCGGCGCTGTCGGCGCTGTTGTTCAGCCTTGGAATGGTCGAGCACGCGGTGCTGAGCGATCGGCTGCGGATCATGGCGCGCTCCGGCGCGGTGGAGCGAGTCACCCATTTTCTGTTGGAGGTGGTCTCGCGGCTTCGGATCACTCACCCGGACATCGGTGAGGGGTTCTCGCTGCCGATGACCCAGGAGCTGCTTGGCGATGCGATCGGGCTCAGCAATGTCTACGTCAGCCGTGCCTTGAGCGAACTGCAGCAGCGCGGCTGGATCGAGCGGCGCGCGCGGCGCATTCGTCTGCTGAACGAAGACGCCATGCGCGCTGCGGTCGATTTCAACGACCGCCATTTTCGTATCGACACCTCGTGGTTTCCCGGCGCGCTCAGCGTCAGCGAAGGCGCACCCTCACTGTCGCTGCGCGCGTAGCCGGGCACGGCGCAGGTTGCCGTGGCAGGCGCGCAGCTCGCGCCAAGCGTCACGCGCAAGCGGCAAGCGGCAATGCGCGATCGCCGTGATTTCGGTGGGCTCGATGTCACGCGCAGGGACACGCGAATACGCGCAGCGCAGACCCGGCGATTCGCACGGCCATCGCTAGTCAAAGGCGATTGCTGGTCAAAGCCGACCGCTAGCCAAGCGAACCGACCGGTCCAGGCTGATCCAGCCGGTTCAGGGTCGTGTTCTTGTCGTTCTTGGCGAAGCGATGCCGGACGCGCTTTAAGGCGAATTAAGGACAGCCGCGGGGTCAGCCGGCAGAGTCCGCGCCCACTCCAGGCTGATCGCGGTGTTCAATAACTTTGCGCATTCAATCCGGATCTCATCTTCTGATCGTCGATACCCTGAGCTGGCAGGTGGTGGAAGCCTCAGCGGGCATCGATCTACTCCTGCACGGCCGGGTGGCGACGGTACTGGGCCTACCGCTGGCGGAGGTGCTGGGAGCGGAACGAAGCCGTCTCTGGGTCGAAGCCCTGGGCTGGAGCGGCCACGGGGCCAGCCACCATTGGCTGGGTACGGAATGGCTGCCGTCACGAACTCATGCGCAGGCGCAGCGCGTCGAGATTTCGGTGCGCGAAGCCGGTGCCTATGCGCTGTTCGAACTGGGCCAGGTGGAGGCCGAGCAGCCCGGCGAGTTTGCAAGCGATGACACCCAGGGCCTGCGCTGGAGCGTCGATGCGCTGGCCGCCTGCCGCACCCGCGAAGCCGTGCTGCATCGGCTGGCGCACGAGCTGCTGACACTGGCGGGAGCCGAACGGGTGACCGTGCTTTGCGGCAGCGCGCACAGCGGGTTCAGGGTGTGCGCCTCGGTGCAGCTGCCGATGCGGTGTAAGGCTTCGGATGGACTTCGCTCGTTGACCATCAAGCACGCCGGCGCGCAGCGCCGGGGCGATTTTCCCGAGCAGCGGCTGTCGGGGCGAAAAGCCATTCGACGCCTGCGTCAGGCGCCGTTTCGGCTTCGCTCGACGGGGTGCGTCGACGACCCCGGGCGAGAGGTGCATCAGCTTGGGTCGCTGCCGCTGAAGCTGCTGCGCAGCGTGCAGAATCGATTGCCTGATCGCGGCGAACGGCGGCTGTTGCAGGCCTGCGGCGCCGACCAAGGGTTTTCATTGACTCTGCCGGATGGCGCAGGCGCGGTCTGCATTGTGCTCGGCGCGGGGGGCGATCCCGGCGCGGGCGGCATGCAGCGCGCATTGATGCTGGAGCGCGTTGCCCTGCTCACCCAGCTGCGCCTGCTGTGCCTGCCGTCGGAGCGGACCGCCTAAGCCTAGCGCACCGCCAACCTTGACGAGGGCATGCAAATACTGCAGCCGAGAGACCGTGCGGACATCAGCCGCCTACAGCGGGTGGTTCTTGCGGACACCCCGGGGCGGCGGCGCGCTTGAGCACATCCAGCGGCGATTTTGCCGACAGCAGCTCCATACGCTTCAGTCACCACGCGATGCGCCTGCAGCCAGCGCGCTTCAGGCGCGGGCTGCAGGCCATGCGTAATGCGTGCTGGCCGACTTAAACCGCGCTGCGTCGACCGAAGATGAGCGAGATCACGAACAGCACCAGGAACACCACAAACAGGATTTGCGCGATACCGGCGAAGGTTCCGGCGATGCCGGTGAAGCCCAGCACGGCGGCGATCAGAGCGATGACTAAAAACGCGATGGCGTAGTGCAGCATGACGACTCTCCTTGAGGCTTGGACGAGGGGGGCGCGATAAGCGGGACGCGGGGTGCGCCACTGCAAACCTTTCCACGAGTCGTGCCAACCGCCTCAGGCCATTGAATAAAAACGTCTTTCGCGATTGCCGCGGCTGTCGACGCTGGCCGCGTACGTGCGCATGCGCTGCAATCTGCATGAACCGCCCGGCGATCCGCACGCCGAATCGCGCGGGCATGCATGTGTCAGCGGCAGGCTCGCGACCTGCACGTCGCAACCGTCGATGCTCAACATCTGCGCGCGCTTAGAAAAACTCCCGTGGACGCTCAGGCTGGCACGGGTAAACGCAGGGAGGGCTTCGCGCTGGCACGGGTCAGTGCTGCCCTGGCTCCACGCTGGCACGGATCTTGGAAGGCGGCGTAGAGAGCGGGCAGCCGCGCGCCGAAGCTCGCTGCCAGCACCAGCCCCCGAGGAGCCGAACATGAAGCGCTTCTTCAACGAAACTCTCATCGCCGTCGCGGTCGCCGCCGCCCTCGCCGTCGGCACCTACAGCCCGCTGCTCGGGCTGAGCGACGCCCGCGACCCGGTAGGCCTGCAGCCGGCGCGCGCAGACGACGCCGCTCGACTCAAGCTCTCAGACGGAACGGGCCGCGTGCAGGGCGCGCGGGCGAGCCGCGATTCTGTCGATCCAACATAACCATCGGCTGCGAGAGCGCTGCCTGCCGATGCGTTGACATCGGCACGCGCGGGGTGCGCTGGGCCCGCCCAGGGCAGGCGGTCACGCCGCTTCGCGCGCTCGCCGGCGCTGTGTTTGCGCTGGCGCAGCGCACGCTGCGCCGCTTAGGCTGAGCGCCCTCTCCGATCAGGCCGTCGCCGATGCTAACCGCGTGCCGAACGCTGCAAAGCCTGACGCATGGATTGCGCACCCGTGCCGTTCTTCCGCTGGCCGTTCTTCCGCTGGCCGTTCTTCCGCTGGCCGTTCTTCCGCTGGCCGTTCTGCTGCTCGCCGTTTTCGCTGTCGGCCCTGCCTACGCCGGCGGCCAGGCCTTGGTGGACGCGGCGCGTGAGCAGATCGGCGTGACCGTGGTGTATGACGGCCGCTATCAGCGGCTCGTCTATCCCAACGGCGATGTGCCGATCGAGCGCGGCGTGTGCACCGACGTGGTGATCCGCGCCTATCGCAGGCTGGATATCGATCTGCAGCAGGCCGTGCACGAAGACATGCGCGGCCACTTCGATGCCTACCCGAAGCTGTGGGGGCTGCTGCGCCCCGACCGCAACATCGACCATCGTCGGGTGCCAAATCTGGAGGCCTGGCTGCGACGTCAGGGCACTGCGCTGAGCGTCAGCGATAGCGGTGCAAACTATCGGCCCGGCGATCTGGTCAGCTGGCGCCTGCCGGGCAACCTGCCGCACATCGGCATTGTCTCCGAGCGCCGCAGCGATGCCGGCGTGCCGCTGATCGTGCACAACATCGGCGCCGGCACCCGCGAAGAAGACATCCTGTTCGCGTTCCCGATCAGCGGGCACTTTCGGCTGCCGCCGCGCTCGGCGGGCGATGCCGCACGCGGGGAGTCGACCTACCCGGCAGGCGCTTTGCAGGCCGCGGCAGTTCGCTCAGGCGGCTACGCTGGGGCGACGAGAGTGGGCTTCGCTGCGCTGCGCGCGGATTGACCCGTGCCGGCGCAGCAGCGGGCTCGCTGATCCCATCAACTCACTGCGCGGCTTGGGCGTCCTTGCGCCCGGCTTTGGCGTCATTGCGCCCGGCTTGGGCGTCGCCGCGCGATCTGAATTCTGCCGTGCCGCCCTCGCGCGCCAGCGAAGGACGGCCCCCGGCAGTGTCCGCAGCGCGCCTAGCCGGCGTGGCGGATGCCGTAGTCGACGACCAGGCCGGCGAACACCGCCATGCCCACCCATCTGTTGTGCAGAAAGGCGCGAAAGCAGGCCGCGCGGCTGCGCCCGCGGGCGTGCCAGAACTGCCAGACGATCAGCGCAGCGGCCACGCCCAGGCCCAGGTTGAAATACAGGCCCAGCTCGGCGCGCTGGCCGACCATCAGCAGGGTGACGAGGAAGCTGGCCTGCAGCACGCCGATGCCGACCAGGTCCATGTCGCCGAGCAGGATGGCCGTTGATTTGGAGCGCATACGGAGGTCATCGGCGCGGTCGACCATCGCGTACCAGGTGTCGTAGGCGGTGCTCCACAGCACGTTCGCCAGGAACAGCAGCCAGCCGATCGGCGGCACTTCGCCGCGCACCGCCGCGAACGCCATCGGGATTGACCAGCCGAAGGCGATGCCGAGGTAGACCTGCGGAAACCAGGTGTAGCGCTTGAGCAGCGGATAGGTGGCCGCCAGCACCACCGCGATCCCGGCCAGGGCAATGGTCAACGTATTGGTAAACAGCACCAGCACGCCGGCCACGGTCATCAGCACCGCGAACACCGCCAGCGCCTCATGCGGGCTGACCTTGCCGCTGACCAGCGGCCGCTCGCGGGTGCGCTGCACGGCGCCGTCCAGCCAACGGTCGTGGTAGTCGTTGATCACGCAGCCGGCAGCGCGAGTCAGCCAGACGCCGGCTAAAAAGATGAACAGCACGCCCAGCGGCGGGAAGCCTTCCGCCGCCACCCACAGGCCCCAAAGTGTCGGCCACAGCAGCAGCAGCATGCCGATCGGCTTGTCGCCGCGGACCAGTTTCCACCAGTGCGGCAGACGCTCGCGCCACCAGTCGCCGCTGAAACGCTGCGGCGGCGGCGGCGGCGCGCGCGGCGGCATGGGCTTGGGCCGCACGCCGGCGCGCGGAACAGTCGGGCGCGGGCTTGGTCGGGGCGGCAGTCGGGGGTTCATGCAGGCTGCGCAAACGGCGGGCCCGCTACGGTAGCAGGGGCGCCGGCTTCGGACATATGTCCGCTGGCCGCCACTTGCTAAAGTGCGGGTTCTGAGCGCGTGCAGCAACCGCAGGCCGAAGCGAGGGCGCCGCCCCCGCCGCAGCAGCACCGGTTGTTCACGGCGCTCCCTATCGACCGCCGCGGGAGTTCTGCCATGTCGCCATCGTTGCTCACTGCATTCTTTCCTGGCCGCGCCCGCCTGGCGTTGGCCGCACTGCTGGCGCTGGGGCTTGTCGCCTGCGCCAGCGAGGCCCCGCCGCCGGCCGTAGCGCCCGTCGCCGAGGCCAGCGCCCCCGCGCAGCCCGAGGTCGCCCGGCCCAGCCGCCAGTACAGCATCGAGGAGTTCATCGACACCGTCGCGATGGGCGGCGCCTCGTTCTCGGCCGACGAGGCGCGGGTGATGTTCTCGTCCAACCGCAGCGGCGTCTGGAATGTGTACGAGCTGCCGGTGGGCGGCGGCGAGTGGACGCAGATCACCGAGTCGAGCACAGACAACAACTACGCCGTGGCCTTCTTCCCGACCGACGATCGGCGCTTGATCACGCGCGACCAGGGCGGCAACGAGCTGAACCATCTGTACGTGATCGAGGCCGACGGCAGCGAGCGCGATCTCACCCCCGGCGAGAATCTCAAGGCCGAGTTCGCCGGCTTCAGCCAGGACGGCTCGCAGTTCTTCGTGCAGCACAACGGCCGTGATCCGCGCTTTTTCGACCTGTACCGCTTCAATGCCGCCGACTACAGCGCCGAGCTGCTGTTCCAGAACGACGAGGGCTACCAGCCCGGCGTGCTTTCCCGCGATCAAAAGTGGCTGGCGCTGAGCAAGCCGATCTCCACCAATGACAGCCAGCTGTTCGTGCGCAATTTGGCGACCGGCGAAATGCGCGAGGTCTCCGACCCGCAGGCGCCAGCGCAGGTGTTCGACCAGGATTTCGGCCCCGAATCCGAGTGGCTGTACTACACCAGCAACGCCGGCGCTGAGTTCATGCGCCTGCGTCGCTTTAATCTGGACGACCGCACCCATGAGGAAGTGCAGTCCGCCGACTGGGACATCGTCGCCAGCTACTTCAGCCACGGCGGCAAGTACCGGGTGAGCGCGGTCAATGTGGATGGCGCCACCGAGATCGAGCTCTACGACGCCGCCACCGGCGCCGCGCAGCCGCTGCCGGAGCTGCCCTCGGGCGAGATCCGCGGCCTGCTGGTCGGCCGCAGCGAGCAGCGCATGGCGTTCTACGTCAACGGCGACCGCCAGCCCAGCGACCTCTACGTGCTCAACTTCGCCGACGCTGAACCGGTGCGCCTGACCAACAGCCTCAACCCGGAGATCGACGCCGCCGATCTGGTTGAAACCGAAGTGGTGCGGTTCAAAAGCTTCGACGGCATGGAGATTCCCAACATCCTGTGGAAGCCGCAGCAGGCCAGCGCCGACAACCGGCTGCCGGCGCTGGTGTGGGTGCACGGCGGCCCCGGCGGCCAGACCACCCGCGCCTACAGCGCGCTGCTGCAGTTCATCGCCAACCACGGCTATGTGGTGCTGGGCATCAACAACCGCGGCAGCTCCGGCTACGGCAAGAGCTTCTTCGCCGCCGACGACGGCAAGCACGGCCGCGAGCCGCTGTGGGACTGCATCGAGGCCAAGAAGTACCTGCAGAGCCTGCCCTACGTCGACCCGGACCGGATCGGCATCGCCGGCGGCAGCTACGGCGGCTACATGACCCTCGCCGCGCTGGCCTTCCACCCGGACGAGTTCGATGTGGGGGTGAACATCTTCGGCGTCTCCAACTGGCTGCGCACGCTGGAGAGCATCCCGCCCTACTGGGAAAGCCAGCGCGAGGCGCTGTACCAGGAGATCGGCAACCCCAACACCCAGCGCGATTTCCTCATCGAGACTTCGCCGCTGTTCCACGCCGACAAGATCACCAAGCCGCTGATGGTGCTGCAGGGCGCCAACGATCCGCGGGTGATCCAGGCCGAGAGCGACGACATCGTTGCAGCCGTGCGCAAGAACAACGTGCCGGTCGAGTACGTGCTGTTCGAGGACGAGGGTCATGGCTTCTCCAAGAAAGCCAACCAGATCAGCGGCTACGGCGCGATGCTGGCGTTTCTTGATGAGCACCTCAAAAACAAGCCCGTCGCCAACTGAAGCCCGAGCCCACTGCGGGCTGAACGGCAGGGGTCACGCGGCTGCGTGCCCCTGCGTCAGCTCAGCCTCGTCTGCGGTTTGCCGCGGGCCCCGAAGCAACTAAAGGAGATACCCATGAGCGGACGCGGATCCGGCGGCAACGTTATCGCTGCACTGTGCAGCCTGTTCATTCCCGGCCTCGGTCAGCTGCTGCAGGGTCGGGTGCTGTGGGCGCTGTTCTGGCTGCTGCTGGGCAGCGCAGTCGGCCTGCTGACATGGGTGCTGACGCTCGGCTTCGCGCCGTTTGGCTGGCTCTTGATCGGCATTTTCTCCTGCATCCACGCCGCCGTTTACGCGCCAGGGCGGTAGCCGCTCCGAACCGTTACCGGCCCGCCCGAAGTGGCGGGCCGGCGGCGTCCGCCTATACTCCCCGCACCCTCGCCACGCGGCCGCCGCATGATCCCTCCGCCGGGCCACGCATTCCCCGTCGACGCTACTGAGCGCGCGCTGCCGAGCGCCGCCTCTGCGCTCGCCCTGATGGCGCGAGAGCAGCCGGGGCTGCTGCAGCAGCTGCGCGAACGGCATGCGCGCTGGGCGCTGCGCTTCGGCGCCCTGCCGGCCGAGCGTCAGCAGAACATTGAAGCGGCGATCCTGCTGGGGGTGGCCAGGTTCGGCCAGCGTCACGGCCGCTATGGCAGCGACTTCCACGCCTACCACAACGAGCAGCACGCGCTGGACCTGCTGCTTGGCCGCATCAATCGCCTGCACGCGCACCCCGCTGCCTCCGGCCTCGGCTTCGACGAGTGGCTGGCGCTGGAGCTGTTCGCCGCCTGCCACGACCTGCGCCAGCGCGAGCACGACGACCATCAGCACGCGGTCGGCGCCAACGAGTCGGCCAGCGTGGCCGAGGCCCTGCGGATTCTCGAACTCTGCGGGCTCGGCGGCACTGAGGAAGCCGCCCTGCACGCTGCGCTTGCGCTGATGATTGCCGGCTCGACCTTCGACGCGCGGCCGGACCCCGGCGTCAATGCCGGGTCAGGCACGCCGCCTGCAGTCAGCTGCGATCCGGAAGGCTCCGACAACAGCGCAGAGCTGGCCGCCGGCGGCGGCGCGCTGGCGCCGCGGCTGCCGGCGCTGCTGGAGCACGATTTTCCCATCGGCTTGGCCACGGCGCACGCGCCGAGAGGCCTGCATCTCGCCTGTATCGCCGCGGATCTCGACACCGCCAACGTCGGCGAAGCGTTTGAAAGCCTCTGCCGCAGCGCCGTCGAGCTGGCTGAGGAGCGCGAAATGCGCGCCGGCCGTCGCTTGGGTGCAGCTGTCTCTGCCGTTCCCTGCCGCGATTTTCTGCTGAACGCGCAGATCCACTATCTCGATGAACTGCATCGGTTCTCGTCCGCCGAGGGCGAGGCCCTGCTCGGCGAAGGCAAGCGTGCCAACCAGCAGCGCATGCACGCGCTGGTGGAAGCAGTGCGCAGGCCCGGCTGCGAGTTCCAGCAGGCCAGCACCGGCAGCCAGGTGCTCGCCGCGTTTCAAGCGGCCGCCCAGGTCCAGGCCCTGAGCTGAGCTGAGCACGCTTAGGACTGCGTCGCGCAATTCTGCGGGCCCTCGCTGCGCAGATTCCAAGGCGCCCGAAAACAGAAAGGGTCGGCACATGCCGACCCTTTCTTGTGTATCGCTTTCGGCGAAAGCCTTAGCGCGGGATATTCACCGTCCAGCCGGCGGTCCAGTTGTCGCGCGGGCCGGCGAAGGCGCCGCGGTAGTTGGCCGGGCGGAAGAAGGCGTCGGCTGGAGCCGCGCCGCCGGTCATCAGCGGCGAACCCATGTTCGGCAGGAAGCCGGTGACCTGCGCAACACCCGTGCCGTTGCCGGCACCCGCGTTGAACCAGGCGCTGACCGCATAGGCCGCTGAAGCGTTGTCCTCGAACTGACCGCCACCGCAGCTGCCAACGAAGGAGTGAGTCATGGTCAAAGCGGAACCGCTCTGGGTGGCCGAACTCAGCGCATAGGTCTGGGCATCGATCAGGTTGATGCAGCGGTCGCGGAAGCCGGTCACGACCAGGTTCGCGTAGTTGCCGGCCGAACCGCGACGGATACGAACACCTTCGTTGCCCACATCTGCGCGTCCAATCAGAGTGACGTTGGACATGCTCGGCTGCGTGCGCGGGGTCTTGTCCGAGGCAGGGCTGTCGTTATCCGACTCGATGCCGTTGGAGTCGCCACCCTGGTCAGGGTTGACACCTTGGAAGCCCAGCGCGAACTGGATCTTGCCGTTATAGCCCTGGTCAAAGTCGAAGCAATCATCGCCCATATTCGAGCAGACCAGATACTTGCCGTTGACGCTGCCGCCGAAGAACTCGAAGCCATCATCCAGGCCACCGTCGACCTGCACGTACTCCAGCACGGTGCCTGAACCGACCGCGTTCAGAGTCAGCGCATTCAGCTCTTCGTTCGGAGCAATCTGCTGGCCCGCCCACAGGATGCGCACATAGCGCAGTGCACCCGAACTGTCGTCGAGCACCGGCGGGACAGCGCCATAGGTCAACTCCGGAACGGCCTCAAAGCGGCACGAAGTGGTGACGGTGGCGTCGTTGCAGATTGAGCGGCCGTTCAACACGATGCCCGCCCAAGAGCCCGGAGTCGCGGCTGGACCCGTGAAGGTGATCGGCTGGGTCGGGGTGCCCTCGGCATACATGCGGCCGCCCTGCTTGACCGCGATGAAATTGGGCGAGCTGTTGTCGGTGGAGCCCTGCACTGTGACGCCGGGGGCGATGACCAAACGGGCATTGTTCTCTACCGCCACCTGGCCGCGCACGATGTACTTCTTGCCGGCGGGCAGAAACAGGTTGTTGGTGATGCTGTTCGGCAGGCGGCAGTCGCTGCCGTCCGCAGTGGTGCCGGCCGGGCAGGTGGCGGCCGGCTCGTTGCACTGGCCGGTAGTCAGCTTCTTCACGCCCAGCGAGGGCTCGAACACGAAGTTGGCGGCCGTGACGCTAGAACCGTTGGCCGGGGTCACGTCCATGGTGATGCCGGCGCAGGACAGCGACACGTTGGCATTGGCGATGCTGGCCAAGACCGGGGTTCCGCGCTCGCTGAAGCGGCCGCCGGTGTAGCGCAGCACGGGAACGCTGGCGTAGTCGTTCTGTCCCTCCACATAGACGAACTGGACGACCGACCAGATCTGGCTGCCGTCGTTGGCGTAGGTGAAGAAGGCGCCAAAAAAGACCTTCTGGTCCGGCAGCACGTCGACCATCAGACCCTTGTTGGTGCCAATGGCGCGCGGGTCGGTCCAGGAGCCGTCAAAGGCTTCGGTGATGACGGTGGCCGAAGCCGTGTTGGCCAAGGCGAGCACGCACGAGGTCGCGAGCAGAGTCTTGCGGATCGAAAGCATGGGGGAGCTCCGTAAGGGGAAATCGCGCCGGCGTTGCCGGCGAGGTCTCACACACTAAGAAGCTTTTGTTGCACCCAGCCTGCGTCAACATGACCGTTTGGTGACACGGCCTTGGGAGCGCGGATCTCAGAATTTCCACTCAACCGATAGCGCCGCCTCGCGGCCCTTGCGATAAGCGCGGGTTGGCTCATCGCCCTGCTCAAAGCGTGCCTCTGGATCGAGCAGGTTGCGCAGACGCAGCTTTACGCTTAAGCCCTCCCAGGGCAGTGCCTGCGAGAGCGTGAGGTCCACCTGATTAAAGGGCTGCTCATAGACGTCCGGCAGGCCGTTCACGCCGACCCGAGAAATACGTTCGCCGAACACATTCCATGACAGCTGGGCTTCGGTGCGCCCCTCGGGGTGCAGATAGGATACTGAGGCATTGCCAACGTACTTGGACTGACCCTGCAAGGGTCGCACCGTATTAGTTTGGATACCCGGATCGCCCAGATCGATCTCGGAGTCGATACGGGCGTAGTTGGCGCCAAAGTACACGTCTTGCCAAGGCAGGCTCTTAAAAAACCGCGGCAAAAAGTCGAGGCGGCCCACAAAATCAAGCGACTTGTAGACATCGAACTCGATGCCGATATTGGTCGCACTGTCGGCGTTGTCGATCGCCAGCAGCTCACCGGAGGCCGGCGTGGAGATCAGCTCGATGGGATTGGTGAATTTCTTCGAGAACAGCGCAACGGAGAAGCTCTCCAAGTTGCTGAAGTAATACTCCCAGCGCAGGTCTGCATTTTCGATCTCCGCCTGCACCAGCTCGGGATTGCCCTGCACGCGAACGTCAAGCAGCGGGTCGACGAAGTTTGCCGGTGACTGCTCACGAATGTCCGGCCGTGACAGGGTGGTGCTAAAGCCCAGGCGCAGCTGCGCCTTTTCGGAGTAAGACCAGGTCAGTGCTCCTGCGGGCAAGGCATCGCTGTTGTTCAGCACGCCGACGACGGGCGTGGCATTTGGATCAAACGGGCGAACCGTGGTGACTGTCTGCAGCATGTCTTCGCGACGCATCCCAAGATTTAGGCGCAACTCCCGCCACGACGCGTCGATCATTAGAAAACGTCCATCCAGCTTTTGGCTGGCGGTGTAGGCGTCACTGGACAGCGTGCCCTCCTCCAGTCTGAGCCCATTCGGGCCAATGTTCTCCGGACGCAACAACTCTTCGAAGTCGAAAATTGCGCCCTGGGGGCGACGGCCCGAAAATCGGAACCGGCGAATGCTGGAGAGTCGGTCCCGCTGCATTTGCGAAAACCCCATCTGCACGCTCAAGTCCACCGCATCGGCGATCTTGAACGCCTTGCGAAGGTCGAGGCTGTAGTCAGTGGCTTGGTCGTCAAGAACTTCGAAACGCTGCTGGTTGAAGCTCTCAAACACGAACTGCCCCAGCTGCTCATCAAAGATGAACCGATTGGATCGTGTGTTGGGCGAGAAACGACTCGCGCTCGCATCTGTCGCCTGCCAGTTGAGAAGGAAACCACCAAGCTCAGGGAAGCTGTGCTGGCCGGCAAACTGCGCGGTGTCCAGTCCGTTCTCGATCCACTCCAGCGTAGTCACCCGATCGACATTGCCCGACCCGAGTACGCCCTCATCGATCTGCACTTCGTCCGTGGTCTGGCGCAGTCGGGTCAGCGTCAAGTCCAGCGAGTGGTGCTCACCCACCCGAAGCCCCAGCACGCCGAAAACACTGGAGTCAATAGCGCGTTCGGTGCTGCGGCGCTCGAAGTCCTCAGCCGGCAGCAGGCGATCCTGGAACAGGCTGTAGCTGCGACGCGTCTCGGTACGATCATCCCAACTGTGGGCGTAGCGCACGGCCGCCACGTAGCCCAGGCTGATGTCACTGTCGCCGAATCGAAAGTCGTCACCGATGCCAATTCCCAGACTGCCGTTGGGGATCAACGTATCGGTGCGTGCTGCATAGCCAAGGGCTGCAAGTTCCCGTCCGGCAGACTGCAGCTCGGTGGGGTCCAGCGGCAAGCGCTCATTGCCAAAAACGCTGGACGCAGATCGAGCACCGCCGTCCTCACCGGTCCAGTCGCGCTGTCCTCCGGCGTACCGAAGACCCTCAGCGCCGGTGGTCCCGTCCACGTAGCCCACCGTCAACGATGTACGGAAGAAGAACTCTTCCGGCACACCGCGCGTGCGCAACTGGATGGTGCCGCCACCAAACTCGCCGGGCATATCGGCGGTGTAGGTTTTCTGCACCACGATGCCCTGCAGCACTTCAGTCGGGAACAGGTCCAGCGGCACCACGCGTCGGGTCGGGTCCGGACTGGGCACCTGCGCTCCGTTGAGCAGGGTGCTCGAATAGCGCTCACCCAAACCGCGCACGTACACGAACTTGCCGTCGACCAAGGTCAGGCCGGTGACGCGCTTCAGGGCGCCGGCCGCGTCGGAGTCGCCGGCGCGGGAAATTTGTTCGGCGCCGAGGATGTCGGTGACCGCCGAGCTGGTGCGGCGCTCCTCCACGAAGCTGGCCAGCGAGCCTTCGATGAAGGGTTCCAGCACCACGAACTCCGGCAGCTCGACGCCGGCGGGGCTGAGCTCGATGGCGCGCTCGGTGGTCTGCTCAGAGGCGATCTGCACGTCCTCGAAGCTGCGCGAGGCGAACCGCGGCGCCAGCACGGAAAGCGCGTAGCGGCCGGGGCTGACCGGCGCCGAGAAGCGGCCGTCGGCATCGGTGACCAGATCGATCGGCGTGCCCGAGACGTACACCCGCGCGCCGACCACCGGCGTGCCGTCTTCGGCATTCACGACGCGGCCGCTCAGGGTGCCGGGCGGGCCCAGCTCGGGCTTGGCCTCGGCTGCAGCGGCGGTGCCGGCGTTGGTGCTTTCAATGAACACGCTGGGCGCGGCATCGGGGTAGAGCGTGGCGATCAGCTGGGCGTTTTCGTCCTCGACCAGGCTCAGGTCCAGCTTCAGCACCTCAACGCCTTCGCGCAGCACGCGCAGCGTGCGCGCGCCGGGCTCGACCTTTAGATTGAGCGCGCCGTCGCTGCTGGTGCGGCCGCGGCTGGCCGAGTCGATCTGCACTTCGGCATCGACCACCGGGCGGCCGGCGTCGAACAGGTACAGCGACAGCTCGGCGGGCTCGGCTGCCGCGCTGAGCTGGCTGATACAGGCGAGAGCGGCGAGGGCAAGCAGTCGGCGCTTCATGGCGGGGCGCTTCATGGCAGGGCGCTTCATGGCGGGATGAGTCCGTGGTGGCGACGCGCAAGCGGCAGGGCGCGGCACGCGGGTGGAAGGTGCGACGGCGCGCGCAGGTGGCGCAGCGGCCCATCGCCAGCAGAGCGAGAGCTCAGGCGCAGACGCAGACGCAGACGCAGGGTCCAGCGTGGACCTGCGCGCAGACGCAGGCCCCCGCTCAGGCACAGGCCCAAGAGGTCTCCGCGCACTCCTGCATCAGGCGCCGCAGTTCGGTGGCCTTGCGGAAAAGTTCGGGGCGAGTCAGCGCCTGCAGATGGCCCTCGACCTCGCGGAAGTTGCCCAAGCGATACCAGCTGTAGGCCAGGGCGTAGCGCAGGTCTTCGTCGGCATAGAGGCCGGCGCGACGCAGTGCGCCCTCCATGCCGGTGACTTCGGCATAGCGGCGGCCAGCCACCAGCAGACCGACGCGCTGCTTCAACTTGCGCTCGCTGTCGCCGACGCGGGCGTTCAAGTTCAGCGCGCGCGTCGTCTGCCCAGCGCGGCGGAACAGCTCGGCGGCCTCCACCAGCAGTTCGGGCTCACGCTCGGCCTGCTCGGCCATGACTTCCGCCGCAGCCAGCGGCTTGCCGCTTTCCAGCCAGGTCTGGGCCAGCGCTCGGGCGATCGAGCCATCGCCGGGAAACTTCAGGCGCGCGGCCTCCAGAAAGCGCAGCGCTTCATCAAACGACTTGCTGCGGCGCAGGGCCGAACCAATCGCCGCGTAGTCGACCGCCTTGGGCTCGGCGGTCGCAAGGTAGGTGCGGCCCAGCTCAGCGGCCTGGCTGTAGAGCCCCGCTTCGACCAGATAGAACACCTGCCGGCGCAGGAAACTGGTGTTGCCCGGGAAGCGATTGCCGGCCTCACTCAAGGTGTCGAGCGCGGCCTGCCGCTGGTTCTGCATCCACTGCGCATGGGCGCGCAGCAGCCAGGCGCCGGTGATGCCCTCGACTTCCGCACCCGCGCTGTCGAGCGCGGCGATCGCCTCCGGATAGCGCTCCACGCCAAAGTAGGCCTGCGCGCGGTAAAGATGAATCAGCGGTTCGGTTTGGCCGGCGGCCACGGCGGCATCAAAGGCCTCGACGGCGGCTTCGAGCTGCTGCTTGTCGAGCGCGATCAGCCCGCGCACGGTGTGGTACTTGATCAGGTCGACGCCTTCTGCGTTGACGTCGGCCCGCGCCAAGGCCTCAGCGGCGCGGTCGGCTTCACCGTCGCGCATCAGCAATGCGGCCAGCTCGACGAAATCGACCTCGTCGGAGGGCTCAGCGGCCACGCTCGGCAGCGCTGGTCCGAGCAGCAGCAGGGCGAGCAGCAGGCGGGCGGTCAATGTGCTCATGACAGATCGAACCTCACCCGCTGGGTGGCCCAGACCCGCACATTCTCGCCCTTGTAGCTGGCCGGCTCGAACTTCCAGGTCTGCACGCCGGCGGCGGCGACCTCATCGAATACGCCGGCCGGCTGCGCCTCGATCACTTTGACCCGCTCGACCTGGCCGGTCGGGCCGATCAGCACGCTCAAGATCACGTAGCCGGTAACGCCCTGAGCGCGGGCGCGCGGCGGGTAGGTCATCGGGCTCTGCGAAATCGGCCGCGGTGCGACGTCGACGGTGTCGTCGGTCATCACCACATCGCCGCCCTCGCCGAGGATATCGGCGCCCAAGCCAAGCTCACTGGCGTCAAAGCCGGGCAGGCCGAAATTCAGGCCGGAGAGGCCGGAATCGAGCCCGACCAGCGGCGCCGGCGCGCTGCGCTGCGGCGGGCGCTTGGGCGGCTCGGGCCTGCGCACCGGCTGCTCGGCCGGGGGCTTTTCTTTCTTGACGACTGCGATTCGGCTGAACGCGTCGCCGTCGCCCTCGTCGGGCTTCTCGAACGGGCGATTCATGAACACCACCAGCCCCAGCACCAGGGCCGTGCCCAGCGCGGAGGCGCCGATGCCGGTCAGGCGCGGATCGCGGAGGCGCATCTCAGCCCTCGCCCGCTTCAGCCACGGTGGCCACGCCGACATCCTCGGCGCCGGCCAGGCGCGCGGCATCGACCACGCGGATGAGTTTTTCGGCAGGCACCTGTTCGTCGGTGATGACCAGCACCGACTTCTGGCTCATGCCCTTCAGCTGATCGCGCACGCGCGACTGGATCACCCACTCGCGCACCGGCTCGCCGTCGAGATAGGTCTCGCCCTGGCGGTCGATGTACAGCCGAACCGCCTTGGTCGAGGCCACGCTCGTGGTCTGCGCGGCGGGGCGGTTGATGTCGAGCTTCATGTCCTTGACGAAGGTCGTCGAGACCATGAAAAAGATCAGCAGGATGAAGGTCATGTCGATCATCGGAGTGAGATCGACGGCGGCCTCGGGTGGCTTGCTCTGGCGGCGACGCAGCATAGGTCTGGCCTTTAGTTCGCGGCGAGGCCAGCGGCCCCGGTCGGATGCTCGGCGCGGTGCTCGGCGCGGTGTTCGGGGCGGTGTTCAGAGTCGGCATCGAAGCGGCTGATCAGCAGATCCTTGATCTGCGCCAGATCCAGCTCGAGCTGCTGCTGGCGACGGTCCAGCAGGAATTTGACGATCACCCCGGGCACCGCCACGACGAGGCCCATCTGGGTGGTGAACAGCGCGGTTGAAATGCCGGCCGCGATGCCGCCGCCCTGCGAGAACAGCGCCATGTCGCCCAGCGAGCGGAAGGTTTCGATCATCCCGACAACGGTGCCGAGCAGGCCCAGCAGCGGGGCGATCGACACAATTGCGGTGATCACGGTGGCGTGCTGCTTGATGACGCCATCGAATTCACCGAATGCCTCGTCCAGATAGCGCCGCAGATTCGGCCGCGGCCGGGTGCAGACCTGCATGCCGCGGACGATGGCCTGATCAACGATGCCGTCCGGCGGCTTGGCGCGGCCGTCGGCATAGCGCTTGATCAGCACCCGAATGTTTTTGCCGCTGCCGCGCTGCAGCAGCGCCCAGCGCGCGCCGATCGCGTACCAGAGCACCACCGCGCAGGCGACCAGGGTCGGCATCACGAACCCGCCGGAGGCAAGGTAGGCGCCGATCGAGTCGATCAGTCCAGCGTTGGGGTCGAGGCCAAGTGCCATGGGGGTCGATTCGGCGCGCGATCAAACGGCTCGACGCGCGGCGAGATCGCTGCGCAGGTCCTGATAGACGTTGATGATCTTCAGCGCGGCCTTTTCCATATCGTCCTTGATGCGCTCGGCCCAGCCGTTCAGCAGGCTGCCAAACAGCAGGCACGGAATGGCGACGATCAGGCCCTGCATGGTGGTCACCAGCGCGGTGGCGATACCGCCGGACAGCAGCTTCGGGTCGGAGGTGCCGAATTCGGTGATCACATCGAAGGTCTGGATCATGCCGGTGACCGTGCCGAGCAGGCCGAGCAGAGGCGCGACCGCGGCGATCATCAGAATGTAGGCGCCGAAACGGTTGAGATGCGTGGACTCGTGCAGGATCGACTCGGAGACGATGTCTTCCAGGTGCTCGCGCTCGCGGTCGAGGTTGCGCAGCGCGGCGGTTACCACGCGCGCCGCCGAGCCCTTGAAGCGCTTGGCCGCAGCAATGCCGTCGTCGATGCGGCCAGCGCGCACCGCTGGCGCAACGCCTTCGATGATGTTCTGGATGCTGGCGCCGGCGCGCTGCAGAAACAGCGCACGCAGCACCACGAAGATCAGCGCAGACAGGCCGAGCAGCAGGATGATGTAGCCGATTACGCCACCCTTCTTCATCTCGCTGACCACGGTTTTGGCCTCGGGCTCAAGCACCGCGATGTTGGCGTTCTCGAACAGGTAGGCCTGCAGGGTGGCCGGAAGCTCGCCCCTGGCCAGCGCCTGCGCGCTGGCCTCGGCCGGCTGCATCCACAGGCGGAAGCGTCCGCCGCCGGCCGGCACCAGCGCGCCGCTGCCCTGCTCGCTGATGCCGAAGCTGGCGATGTTGCCGTAGCGGATCAGCTGGCCCTGCACCTCGGTGCCGTCGGCCAGAAAGAAACTGCCGGGCTCGGTGCGGATCTGCCCCAGGGTGCGCAGGGTGTCGATGGCGCTGCCGAACAGCGTCTGCAGCTTGACGGCGTCGTCCTGGGCGGCAAACGCGTCGCTGGCCAGCGTCTCGTTGCCCAACCCCGACAGCGTGCTGCGCGCCTGCTCGACGGTGGCGTCGATGAAGCCGCTGTTCTCGGCCAGCGCAAACGCCGCCTGTTCGATCTGGTTGAGCTCGGCGACGGCGGCTTCGGACTCAGTGCGCGCGGACAGCACGCGATTTTCAAGCGTGCTGACTTCGGCGCTTAGCGCCGCGCGCTGGCTTTCGGTGCGCTGGCCGACTTCGGCAATGCGCTGGGACAGCTCGCGCTTCTGCGCTTCCAGCAGCGCGTACTCGCGGCGATAGGCCTGCTCCACGGAAACGGTGGGCGCGGCGGGCGCGGCAGCTGCGGCCGGGGCCTGCGCAGGTGCAGCCTGTTGGTCCTGCGCCAAGCTGATCTGCGGCAGCAGCGCCAGGCAGGCGACGAGCGCAAACAGGCGCGACGGCGGGCGACGATTTGGGCGAAAGGTCATGCGGCTCATCGGGCGGCTCCGGCGGCCAGCGGCAGTTCGAACCAGCCCTGGCGAATCTGCTTGCCCAGCGCATCGAACAGCGCGCGCACCTGCGCCTGCTGGCTGGCCTCAGTCAATTCCACAAAGGCCCAGCCCTCGCCCTGCCGCTGCGCCTGACCGAGGCGGCCATCGCGAGTGCGGAAGTACAGCGCCATCGAGCCGAGCTTGGCGACATCAGCCAGCACGCGCTCGTTGCCGATGCCAATGGTCTGGGTGTGCAGACTGTTGTCGCGCGACAGCCGGAACTCGTCTTCGAACAGCGCCCACAGGCGGTTCACCCCGCGCTGCGCCGGCACGCTGCCGTTCTCGAGCAGGGCGCGAAAGCTGTCGAGTTCGCCGATGCGCTCATCCACCTTGAACGGCAGGCCGCCGCGGATGTAGGCCTTGAGCGCCTCGATGGCGGACAGCAAGGCCGGCCGCAGCGAGTCGCCGGAGGCGCCCATCGCTTCGATTTCGGCCTGTTTGGCGGCGAGCTTCTCGCGCGCCTCGCGAGCCACCAGGCTCTGCCGCTCGGCGCTGTTGGTGAGCTCGGCTTTTTGCTGGTTGAGGCCGCCCAGCGCCAGGCGCTGCTCCTCGCGCAGCAGCTGCAGTTCGGCGTTGAGCTGCTCGACTTCGCCGCGCAGGCGAATCAGGCCCTGGGCCAGCTCGTCCGCGGCCTGCTGGGCGGAAGCCGGCACGGCAAAGGCGGCAAGACAGGCGGCAAGCACGGCGCAGACGAGGCGCGAGCGGTTCGCGAGAGGGCGGGTCATGGTGGCTCCGGGGCGTGAGCGACGCCGAGGCAGGCGGCGAGGACAGTCCCATACGCTATGACCATCCGGTTGCGTTTTTATGACAGCGGCCCGCGCCTGCCGCCGGGTGCAGTGCTCGCTTACCGCGCCAAAGCGCTTACGCCGCGGACACTTAGCGAACACCACGCGCGGCGGCGCCGGGCTTTTGCTGCACTGCAAACTGATACCATCCGCGGTCCGCTGGCCGCCCCCGAACCCCCTACTGTGAAAGACCATCTGCGCGAACTGGTGCTGCAGGCGCTGCTCGATATGAAGCGCGCCGGCGAGCTGAGCTTTGAAGCCGAACCGGACTTCGTGATCGAGCGCAGCAAGAATCGCGATCACGGCGACTACGCCAGCAACGTTGCGCTGCTGCTGTCGAAGGCCGCGGGCCGCAAGCCGCGCGAACTGGCCGAGGCCATCGCCAAGACGGTGCCGAAATCGCAGCACATCGAAGCGATCGAGGTCGCCGGCCCGGGCTTCATCAACTTCCGGCTCAACCAGGCCTGCCGCATCGGCACCCTGCGCCGGGTGCTGGAGCAGGGCGAGCGCTACGGCTGCGCGCCGGAAGAATCGCGCGAGTCGGTCACCGTCGAGTTCGTCTCCGCCAACCCGAATGGCCCGCTGCACGTCGGCCACGGCCGCGGCGCCGCCTACGGCGCCTCGGTGGCCAACCTGCTGGAAGCCTACGGACATACCGTTCAGCGCGAGTACTACGTCAACGATGCCGGCCGGCAGATGGACATCCTCGCGGTCAGCGTGTGGCTGCGCTATCTGGAACTCTGCGGCGAGCAGCCGCGCTTTCCGGACAACGGCTACAAGGGCGACTACGTGGTCGACATCGCCCGCGAGCTGCGCAGCGAAGTCGGTGATGATTTCCGCCACCGCGCCTCGGAGGTAGAGGCCTCGCTGCCGCCGGACGAAACTCAAGGCGGCAACAAGGAAACCCACATCGATGCGCTGATCGCCCGCTGCAAGGTGCTGCTCGACAGCAAGGTTTGTTACCGCAAGCTGTTCGACAAGGGCCTGAACTGGTGCCTGAAGCTGATCCGCGAAGACCTCATCACCTTTGGTGTGATCCATGACAACTGGTTCAGCGAACGCTCGCTGATGACCGTCGGCCACGTGCAGCGCGCGATCGACATCCTGCAGAAGAACGGTCACCTGTTCGAGCTGGAGGGTGCGCTGTGGTTTCGCGCCACCGATTTCGGCGACGACAAAGACCGCGTAGTGCGCCGCGAGAACGGCGTCACCACCTATTTCGCCTCCGACCTCGGCTACCTGCTGAGCAAGTTCGAGCGCGGCTTCGAGCGCGCTCTGTATATCTTCGGCGCCGACCACCATGGCTACATCGCGCGCCTGAAAGCCGCAGCGCAAGGCCTGGGTTTGGATCCTGAAAAAATCGAGATCCAGCTGGTGCAGTTCGCGGTGCTGTTCCGCGCCGGCGAAAAGGTTCAGATGAGCACGCGCTCAGGCCAGTTCGTCACCTTGAGCGAACTGCGCGAAGACGTCGGCACCGACGCCGCGCGTTTCTTCTATGTGATGCGCGGCAACGACCAGCATCTGGATTTCGACCTGGACCTCGCCAAGAGCCAGTCCAACGAAAATCCGGTCTACTACATCCAGTACGCCCACGCCCGCGTACATGCACTGCTGCGGCAGGCGGCGGAGAAACACTGGAGCTTCAACCGCACCGCCTGCGACGCCAGCCGCAGCAAGCTCGTCGATCCGCACGAGGACGAACTGCTGGGCGAGCTGATGCGCTACCCGGAAGTGATCGAAACGGCAGCGCTCGGCCGCGCCCCGCAGGTGCTGGCGAACTACCTGCGCGAATTGGCCGCCAGCTTTCACAGCTACTACAACGCCGTCGCCATTCTGGTGCCGGAGGAAGACCTAAGGCAGGCGCGGCTGGGCCTGTGCATCGCGGTGCGCCAAGTGCTGGCCAACGGCCTGCGCCTGCTCGGCGTCTCCGCACCGGAGCGCATGTAGTGGCGGCCCAGCGCGGCAAGCCCCGCTCGCAGGCCCGGCGCGGTTCGGAAACCCGCTTCCCCGGCTGGGCCTGGCTGCTGGCCGGCGTACTGCTGGGCCTGGGCATCGCTGCTTTTGTGCTTCTGCGCGAAGGCTGGGACGGCCGCCCGGCAGGGCCGGTGCCGAACCCGCAGGCACAGCCGCCCGCGGCCACAGCCGAGCCGGCGGTGCCGCCCGCCGCCGTTGAGGCGCCCAAGCGCCCGCGCTACGACTTCTACACCCTGCTGCGCGACAAGGAATCGGCCATCCCCGACCGCGAGCTGGCCGAGCGCGCGCGCGCCGAGGCCAAAGCGGCCGCCGCCGCGCAGGACGCACAGCAGGCGCCGCCGCCAGCCGCAGTTGGCGAGAGCTACCAGCTGCAGGCCGGGGCCTTCCGTGACTCCGGCGACGCCGAAGCGCTGAAGGCGCGGCTGGCCCTGCTCGGCTTGTTCGCCCGCGTGCAGACCGACACCATCGAAGGCAGCGTCTGGCACCGAGTGCGGCTGGGGCCCTACGCCAGCCTGCGCGAAATCGAAAACACCAAACGCCAGCTGTCCGGCAACGGCATCGACGCGATTGCAGTTCGTGAGAAGGTCGGGCAGTAAGGTGTCAGAACGTGCGGAAAATCCAAACCGTGTCGCGAGCGTGCGCATGCTCGTCGTTGGCCAAGCACCGCGCGCAAATACAGGCCAGTGGCGTGAACCGAACGACCGCAGCAGGCGCGCGGCGCGAGCGCGCCGAGGCCGCCCCGCAGCGGCCGCCGCGGGCCGACGGTTTTTTGCAGTGGCTGGCAGGTCAGCCGCGCCCCGATAGACAGCGCGCCGGGGAACCGGCACGATCACGCGATCCGCAGACCGCTGACCCCGTGAATCCCCGACTGTGCTGAGCGCAAATCTCGCCACCCGCCCCGATTTCGGCAGCCGGCCCAGCCAGCAGCAGAGCGTGCTGCGAGCCTACGCCGGCAACCGCGCGACGGCGAACGAAGAAAACCAGCGCAGCACCGACAGTCGCCAAGGCAGCGCCCGCGAACGCAGCCGAGCCGAGGCCGCGCAGGATCCCGACAGCGTGCTCAGCTACCGCAAAAGCGGCGGCAGCCTGCGCCTGCTGATCGCCGGTGACGTGCTCGGCCGCAGCCTCGATATCCACGTCTAGATCGCGGCACGCAGCGCGCCCCGGCGGCGCCGCCCAGCGCATTTGAGCCGCTGCCACTGTGGTATTCTTCGCGCCCCGCAGCGGCCGGTTAAGCCACCCTTCGGGCACCCGCAGCACACCATGCGCCTGTAGCTCAGCCGGATAGAGTAGTGGCTTCCGAAGACACTACTCATCGCCTCCCGGGATAGGGTAAGTTGTCTCAGGGCCTTTACTCGCCGGGTTGGTCCGCCGCACCGGAAACACGTTCAAATACGCGCCCGTAGCTCAGCTGGATAGAGTACTGCCCTCCGAAGGCAGGGGTCACAGGTTCGAATCCTGTCGGGCGCACCAACTCCCCCTGTGACAAATCTGTGCCGTTCCTGTGCCAGAAATGAAATGTCGCATCGGCCGGAATGAGTAAAGGTGCGTATGACAACGCCCCACCCGAATCGGCCCGCCCCGCTTGGACCTTTGCCGCCCGCTTCCGCCGCGGTGCTTTCGGCTGGAAGTCCGATCTGGCCAACCAGCGCCTGAAAGAGGCGGTGTCCAAGATACGTGCGGTGGCCAGGAAAGACCCCACCTTGGCCGCGGAAGGCGCGGCCCGCCTTGTCAAAAAACTTTCCCCGGCCTTCGAGAGCGTCGATGACTCCTGCGGCCGGCTGCAAGGGGTCATCCGCCAGGCCTGCGGTGTCCTCGTCCACCTCATCGCCTGCGATGTCCTCGCCCCCCTCATCGGCAGCGCTGGCGTGCCCTCTAAGGCACGCCAGCGCTGGGTTGAGCGCCTTTGGCAATCCGTTCTGGGCGACGAGATGCCTTGAATCGAGCGGCTCGGTGACGACTGGAGCACTCTGCGCGGCAGCCCGGAAGTCGCCTCGGCCTGGGCCGACGAGTTCCTGCCGAATCTGCGCTCGGCCTGGTCGCCCGACGCCTCCGGGCCCGGCTAGTTTCCCGGCGCAACGGCTTGCCTGTCCTGCCTGTTCACCGCCGGCCGCCTTGCCGAGTAACTGGTACTGCTGGAGTCGCCCCGCAGGCTGGGGATGTGGGATTACCACCAGTGGGGAGTGAAGGCCCGGCAGCCTCAACTTGCAAGTACAACAGTCTTATAAAAACAGCGGCGTCCCGCGCAGCAGACGCGCCGATCGACGGCTACGCGAGCGCCGGACCGCATACGCGCGGCCCGCTTCCGACGCGCTGTAGCCTGGTGAAGGCTGAGCGGTCGGCGAGGCGCAGCGATTGCTTCGAATCTCGCGGCTGATGGTCGAAGGCTATCGCCCTGGGCGAGGGCAAGCATTACCGCCGCGCGTTCTTCGGGGGTCAAGTGGGTGTAGTGGTTGGTCATCGCGGCACCGTAGGGCAATCCGAGGGGTGTTGCACTTGGAGGTTGAGAGTGCCGACCTTCGGCGCGCGCCGCATCCCAGGAGAGCTGAGGGAGCACGTCAAGCAAGGATGCGTCCAGCTCATCGATCGACGGCGATCGTCGACTTTGCGACGGTCGTTGTTCGCACTTAATGTCATTCGGGGCTGCGTAGATGGCAGGCCGTCTGCCGCGCCCAACGGGGTCGCCTGCGGATGAACGCTTTCTCGTTCTGACAACGTCTTTGAATTCACAAGGCCATGTTCGCCCGCGCTAATTTTTCCTTGAACAGGAAGAATCTAGCAGGTGCCTTCTCGCCAAAGAGCTTTTTTGTCCGCTTATCTTCCCATTTCTTGATACGTCGTTCGATTTCTCGCCAAACACTCGGCTCAAAATTTTCCATCGGTTTGCCGCAGGGCTGCTCGATTTTCCCCCAGCTTTGATAACGCCCATCGACCACCTTCAAAAACAAGACACTGAAGCTCCAAAAATCCTCGTTTGTTTCAGCGCTTCGCATCGCATCGTACCAGTGCCTTGCCCATACATTGCGTTCATACGCGTATTGTGCAGTTTTGGCGGCCTTTCCTATGAGGCCGGGAAGCTGCAAGTTTTCTGCGATGATGGCTTCGCGCTTTGCCTCGGCGAGTGCAAAGCCACAGACCATAAGCGCCCGAGCCACATTGGCTGGCTCGTCACATTGCAGCTTCTTTTCGATGTAGTCGTCAAGGAACTCACTTCTGCCAGCAGAGTGGGCGGCCAAGACTTCTTGCGCGATCGCGTGATCGGTAGCAGCTTCATCGAGCCGCGCCGCTCTTAGCAGATTGATCGCTTCTTTATCTGCCGCGTTCCAAATTGATAGGCTCTCTAAACCAAGGGCGGCGGGGCCGTGGACGATGTTTACAAAACCCCGATTGTCTCGGAGATGCCGAAACAGGCGAGCGGCGAGTTCGGGATCGTCGTGCGACAACGCTTCCGCCACGCGAAGCCCAAAGTTATAAATGTGGCGAATTTTCTGACCGGAATGCTGAAGAAACGTGTCAGCCCACCCGGGTAACAAGTTCGGCGCGCTCCGCGAACAAGCACGGAGCGTAATCAATGCAGTATCATCAATGATCTGCCTCGCATCATGTTTGGTGAGTGTGGTCTCGAATTCGTCGAATGCCTTTCTTCCTCGAGCTTGTCGCGCATCGAACTCTTCTTCGCATTCTGACATGCGCTTAAAGAAGTCCTGCGGGTCAAGCAGTTCTTTAGGTTCTACAATAGACCGCATCGGTGTGTGGAATGCCTTGCGCCGCTCCCCACTTAATTGCTCAATTGTCGGTGCCACCAGCGGCAATTCGATATCGAGCATCTTTGCAACTGACGCGTTCAATCGCTTCCGGATCTCGGCAAAGTCCGCCTCGTTATCTACTGACGCGAGCAGTTGGTAATGTTCGCAAGCTACTCTTTCAATCGCATCGGCCTCCGAGAGCAGGCCCTTCGCATAGGCCTTTGCAATAGCCCTCGCACCATCCCAACGCTCGAAATGGTTTTCACGACTGTCGAGCGTATTCGCGTTCCATTCGCTTTCGGCGAATGCTTTGATGAACTCGCTGTCATCCGAGTCCACCAGCGTACCGATGGCGAGCGAGCGCACTCTGCTGTTCCCTTCCTCCGCTAGTGCTCGCAATGAAACGATGGACCGCTCGTTCATTGCAGTTCCTGAGTAACGGGCCACCATCAGGATCGTCATCTTGAAATACGGGTCAGCGGATTTAACGCAGCGATCTAACGCTTTCTCGAGCGCTTCCGGCGTCGCAGTTTTAAGTACATCGGCCAAATCAAGCAGTGGAGGTCCATACGCATTGAGCGACAGCAAAGCATCCAACTGTTCGTCCCCGCTCATATGCGGGAAGCTCATCAGAAGCGAATATTGCGCAAGAATCCAATCGTCTCGGCTTTCTTGGTCTTGGCTAGAGTTTGCGCGGCTTTTTGAGCGAGCGAGCTCCAAAAGCAACTCCCGGGAAGTGTCGGTAAACAGGGCCGTGTTTTTCCGAAGGCCGAGAAATCGATACTTCGTCGGATTAGTGACCGTTATGCTGAATTTCTCGATTACAGCGCGATGAACGGTGATTGCCGTCTTCGATTCGAACCGCGCCAACCCGTAGCTCGCATCTTGTAGAAAATGATCCTCAGCAGTCATCCCAAGCGATATTAGTAGATTATCAAGTTCAATGGCCTGATAATCCTGCACAGTCTGATCTATGTTCTCGGGTCGCTCTGAGGCTGGGTCGCATGGATCAGTCGCACAGTATTCTTCTATCAGTCGCCACCCCTCGAATTTCTCCCTATCTCGTGTCAGGTCATCAACAAGTTCCCTGCATCGCTGAGCATCGGAAAGTGTGGTCGTGGCCCGCAGCAAGTGGACATACGCCCACTTCCCTGCGTTGGAAGTTTCCTGGGATGCCAACGGCGCTGCGTGACTGAGCAGCGCAACTCTTGTTTGCGCCCAATCCATTATGTTAAAACGCACCAGATACAAAAACTCGTCGTAGGGACAATGAAAATCCGAGTTTATGGCGTGGCCGAACGCCCATGCTACGAGACTCTCTGTAAACTCTTCGAGAGCCATCCCGGAGAGCAAGCGAAAGACTTTTGCTGCTATCGCGCTATTGGCCAATCGATCATCACGCTTCATCTTCGTTGCGAAGAACTCTGCCTCGGCGACTGATAAGTCCCCAATTCGCGTTGCCAATAGTTCCTCTCGTTCAGCAAGCTTCTCATCATATTTTTCTTTGCCTTCATCATCTCTCTTAAAGAGGCCGACGGCAGGATCGAGCGAGAAATACTGCAGCCAACTGTTAATGTGGCCGCTCATAATGCGCCAAGCTTCTGCATCATCACGCATTTCACGTAGCGCAAGGGTCAGCCATTCGTCATTGGCTGCGTATGATCCAGACGTAGCCAACTCCTTTAGCGCTTCCATGGCTGCATTGATGCGAGATCGAACTACTGCCTCAAACGCGGGGTAGGAATTCTCGTCGATATTCTGGAGACGGAGATAAGCTGCGATGAGTGCTGAAACAGTGCTGTCCTTCGCAGTCTTGTCGACCGAAGAGACAAGGAGTGCTGCGTTCACTGCGTCGGCGGTCTTGTCTAGTGCACTGATCGGCTCGAGCATTGTGTCAAGAGCCTCATTGGCGCTGGTGTAGTTGCGCAGCCCGCTCTTCATTGCATCCAGAATAGCGAAACCAAGCGCAAGAATAAGTCCGTCATCGGTAAGCTCGTAAAGATAGGGATCGTCAGGCAGGGCCCTGAAAAACTTGCCTTCCGAAACAGCAAGAAGGTCTTGCGTGAGCGCATGGGGGCTACCGGAGGACAAATCCGCACTTTCAAAGATCATGGTATCGTTAGCCCGTTCGGCCTTTACGCGCTCCAGAACGTCATTAGCATGTGCAGACAACCGTTTGGTGAAGACCAGCGGAATTTCGGTGGAATTTTGATCGAGGCTGCTTTTGCGAATATGCTGGAAAAGCAAACGTTCGACACTCAGCTCGTCAAAGTCCTTGATGCTGCCGTCTTTGAGTAAATCGAAAGCAATCCCCAATACTCGGGGGTTACAGAGCGTTTTCATAACTTTCGCACTGAGGTTTTGAGCCGCAACTCCTCTCTCTGATAGGATCGCGCGCAGCTCCGTCTCAGTCCATTCCTCGACTGAGATAATCCTAAGCGGTGTTGTCAATGCATCTCGTAGTCTGGTGTCGAAGTAGCCTTTGCGGACCGAAACTACGAGACGCCCACACACCTCCGCCAATTTATATGCCATGGCGTCAAGCCAAGTCGCCCAGCAATAATCAGGGCACTGATTGAGACCATCCACAAATACGACGAGGTTCGGTTCAGCATGCATCGCCTGCGAGGACCAATGCTCAATAACATTGCGCCAACGCTGGATCGCATGTTCATCGGCGGTGCCATCAGTATGTCGAACAATTTGCTGGATTAAAAAATCAAACTCATTCGTAATGGTCAGCCCCTTCGGAATCTCCGAGGCAGGAATTACAAGCGTCAATGGCGGAAAGTACTGTGCGGCCCAGGTCTGGGCGAAAATCCATGATTTACCGCAACCCTCACCGCCGAGCAGTACAATCATTTCATCCTTAGGAGGACCAAACGCTGCACTGCCGAGCTTTCCCAACAAATCTTCGCGCGCAACGGCTGGCAGTGCGTGGTCGGCAAGTGGTGACAATTGCTGACCAAACTGAAGCCTCGCTATTCGTTGATCAGAAAAGGCTGTTCGAAGCCATTGCGAATTGGCGTCCTGAGCTATCGCCGGACCAAGGACAGGATTGCGAAGAAAGGCCAGAATCCTTTGTGAGCTTGCCTCAAAGCTCGGATGAGCGCGGATTTTGGCGAGCGCATCCGCAGCAAGTTTGACTTTCTTCTGGTCGCTTACAGCTTCTTCCAGAAAGTCAATGGTTTGATCCTTCGCCACCGCGCAAAGCACTGCAAGGTCAGGGATCGGCGACGTTGGAGGCCAATCGAGCAGCAGGAAGTTTATGCCATTCTTTTTCGCGACACGTTCCAACGGATCGGTAATTTGCGTTTTGATCTCTATGGTAGCGCCAAGAACCCATAAATCTGGCGTTGGATAGCTTGCAACGATCTCCGTTAGTTTGCTCAAGACTTCGTTTTTGTCGATCTTCCCCTTATATAACTTGGCTTCGAACGCGATGGTTCTAGTTTCCACGGTTCCGCTGCCATCCTTACCATGTTGCGAGCCGGAGCCAGCGAGCCGGAAAGGATGGTTACTGATGGAGCTGAAAATTGCTGCCAGAAGACCCTCGAAACCATCATGACCGATAGGTTTGAGCGCGGTGAGCGCAGCCTTTAGATTATCCAATTCCTGCGTTAGCGCTTTGGTCATGTCTTCAATTCACTTTTTTTGCATTCGATTGTTACTTGGATTGGCGATCCAACTAATTTGTAGAACCAAATGAAGGACGGAGGAAAGCTTATGTTCAAAATGACCGGCCATCTCGACCTTCGCTTTGCTCATGGGCTTTGAAGCGCCGATCCATTTCTTCTTTTAACATCACCAACGCTCGTGCGCGGCGAATGCGCTGGGCGTTGGTTGCATCCTCTGCGATAGTTGCACGCTGCCTAAGTTGCGCCTCTATCTCTGAGACGCTCAGTGATCCCAACTCGAGCAGCTTAAATTTCGACGATGGAAACGTCGTTGTCCATTCGAGTAGCCACCGTTCGATCATGGGATTAGACGTTCGCGTTGATAACATCATTCGGCAAGGCGTAGGTCTGCTTGCTGGAATAAAGATGTGCGCGTGGCAATTTTGGCGGTGGTGGCAAGCGCCTAGTTTATCTGCTCTTGATGCACCGCAGCGTTTGCTCCAATCGCATCCATCCGAGCGGTCAATTTTGCCACACCTTCGGCAATATCCGTCAGCAGCCCAAAAAGCGGTTCGTCTTGTTCATCGCTCATCGTCCTGGCACTCCACGGTCGCGGTCTCGGTCTTTCGTCCGGTCACGATCCCACTCATCATCCGTGCTCACCTGCTTAACCAGTTCGGCCATGCGGGCGTGAAGCCGCGACGCGGCAGAATTGGCATAGTGGTCCTGCCCTTGTTCCTTGGTCGCTGCTTGCTCGGCGCTAGGCGTTGTCGACGGCTCGCGCCCTAGCGCCTTGTCGAGACGGCCCCGTAGCGCTTCAATCCGGTCAGCGTCGGCAATCAAATTGCGCGCCTTGGCGAACATATCGCGGGCGACCTTTCGACTTCGCTCAGGAGAGCGTTCACCAAAACGGAACTCGCGCCGCTCGGCAAAGCCGCGTGCAGCGGCGTCGGGCAGCGGATAGTCGCTCGCCATATCCTTCGCCCCTTCGCGCGACAGTGTGCGGACCAGTTTGCTGTGGTCGGCAAAGGGCAGCCTCAACTTGCAAGTGCAATAGTCTGAGCAAAGGCTTCCATCTCTTCGGCCAAAGCCTCAGCCGGCGTTTTCCAGCCGAGGGTTTTTCGTGGTCGATTATTCATCAGCCGTGCAATGTCGTTGAGCCGCGTCTGGCTGACCGTTGAGAGGTCGGTGCCCTTGGGCAAGAACTGCCTCAGCAGGCCGTTGGTGTTCTCGTTGCTGCCGCGCTGCCAGGGGGCATAAGGATCAGCAAACCAGATGTCCATGTTCAAGCGCTTGGACAGCTCCTCAAAGCACGCCAGCTCGCTTCCTCGGTCGTAGGTGAAGCTCTGCCTCAGCTGCGCCGGCAACGTCTTCATCTGGCGGCAGAAGCCTTCAAGAGCGTCCTCTGCAGTGCAGCCGTCCATGCGACAAAGCACGACATAGCGGGTCTTGCGTTCAACCACCGTGCCGACCGCGGACCGATTGAAACTGCCCTTGATGAAATCACCCTCCCAGCGGCCGGGGACCAAGCGCTGCTGGACCTCGTCGGGGCGATACACAATCCGCAACTCCTCAGGAATACGGTGCCCGCTCGCCACTGTCGTGCGGCGCACCCCTCGCTTGGCCGTGCGCTGCCGCAGCGCCTGCAGCATGCCCTGCTTGAGCGCGCCGCGCGGGTGGGCGTAGATCGCGGCGTAGATCGCTTCGTGGCTGATCCACTGAGTGGGGTCGGCGGGATGCATGAGACGCAGTCTGGCGGCGATCTGTTGTGGCGACCAGCGCCAGTGCACCAGCCGGTTGTAGACCGTTAAAAACAGCGGCGTCCCGCGCAGCAGACGCGCCGATCGACGGCTACGCGAGCGCCTGACCGCATACCCGCGGCCCGCCTCCGACGCGCTGTAGCCTGGTGAAGGCTGAGCGGTCGGCGGGGCGCAGCGGTTGCGTCGAATCTCGCGGCTGATGGTCGAAGGCTGGCGCCCAAGGTGTCGGGCAATGGCCCGAAGGGTGTCGCCCTGGGCGAGGGCAAGCATTACCGCCGCGCGTTCTTCGGGGGTCAAGTGGGTGTAGTGGTTGGTCATCGCGGCACCGTAGGGCAATCCGAGGGGTGTTGCACTTGGAGGTTGAGAGCGCTGCGCAGGCGGCAGCGCGCACGCCGACAGGCGCGGATTGATCCGTCGCACTGGACAAAGATCGAGGCCCTGCTGCCTGAGGATCACAGCCCGGAGCAGATCGCGGGTTCCACGCGGCTGGCGAGCCACGAGCGCATCCACCAGCACATCGCAGCCGACCATCGACGTTGGCGCCCGCTGTAAAAACTGCTCAGACAGAGCACGCCGCGGCGGAAGCGTCGCTGCCGTACCGATCGACGCGGCCAGATCAAGCGCAGACGCGACAGCAGCGAGCGGCCGCCGATAGAGGAGACGCGCAGCCGGGTTGGCGACGGGAAGCTGGACACGATGGTCAAGGCGAACGCTGGACAGGTGCTGCTGACCCTCACCGAACGCGACTCGCGGCTGCATCTGATTCGCCGCGTGTCGCAGCGCACTGCAGATGCGGTGTGTCGCGCCATCGTCGGCACGCTGGCACCGATCCAGCAACAGGTGCTCACGCTGGCCTCGGACAACGGCTAAGAAATTCGCCGAGCACCAAATCATCGCGATCGCCTGCCAAGCGGGCTTCTTCTTCGCCGAGCCCTACGCCTCGTGGCTACGCGGCAGCAACGAGAACGGCAGCGGACTGGTGCGTTACTACCTGCCCAAGGGCACCGACTTTGCGACCGTCAGCCCTATTGTTGCTGGCGCGCCCCGCCTTAGTGAGCAGATTCGATTTCTGGTTCTCGAGGCTCTGAATCCGGGGACCCACACTCGCATAAGCTGGCGCAGAGACACTGTTTATGCAGCCCTGCAGCGCGAATCTGAGGTCGGACTCCTCAACGCCGCGCAGCATCGTAATCCGCGCGTCCGGGCGATAGCTGCCGCCGCTTGCGACGCGAAACACGTCGACTGAAGCCGCGGGTCCGGGCGCGTTGATGCGCTTTTCTTCCGCATGGGACGCAGTATCGGGGCACGCCTGCTGCTGGTAGTGCGTCTTGCCATCGGCCAACACGCACTTGAAGACGGTTTGACCCGACGCGACGCCGGAGACCAAAACACTGATGGCCAGAAAAATTGCGCGCATAGACGCTCTCCAAAAATGATGCCGACTGGGCATGCACGCTGCATGACGCCCCTAGACGGAGTTTCAGCCTGACCCTGCAGCGGTGCTCCATACGTTGAACGCACTACACGTGAGACGTTCAGGTTGATACGTCTTATTTATAGGACTATTCTGCTCGGAATGCCCCGGTCTATCACCCGCACCTACTCCCGGTACAGCCAGCAAGCTCTGCTCCTGCTGGGCGCTTCGCTGCGCGCCGCCCGGATCGACAAGAAAATGGGCACTCAGGTCTTGGCCGAGCGTGCCGGAATCTCCCGAGACATGCTGTACCGGATCGAAAAGGGAGACCCGCGCTGTGAGATCGGCGTGGTTTTCGAGCTGGCCGCGATCCTCGGCGTGCCGCTTTTTGAGCCGGAACTCTTGGCCTTGCAGAAGCGCACCCGCGAGGTTGAGGGACGGCTGACGCTGCTGCCGAAAGCTGTCCATCCGTCGCGCGGGGAGGTGAAGGATGACTTCTAGCTCGACCGCGGCGCCGCGCGAGACCTACGTTTGGACCTGGCTGCCGGACCGATCCGATCCGGTGGTAGCTGGACGATTGGCGCCAACATCACAAGGGCTGCAGTTCAACTACGGCCTCAGCTACTTGGCGAGAAGCGACAGCGTGCCGCTGTACCTGCCAGAGTTGCCGCTGCGGGCCGGTCTACTGCCGCTGCCAACCGGCCTGCCCATGCCCGGCTGCCTGCGGGATGCTGCGCCTGATGCCTGGGGTCGGCGGGTCATCCTGAACCAAATTCTCGGCCGCGCCGGCCGCGATGCTGACACCATCGCGCTGGACGAACTGATCTATCTGCTTTGGTCGGGCTCAGACCGAATTGGGGCACTGGACTTCCAGGCCTCGGCCTCGGAGTACGTCTCCCGCGAAGTCGGCGATGCCTCGCTGGAGGAACTTTTGGAGAGTGCCGCCAGGGTCGAGCAGGGCCTGTCCCTGTCTCCAGCGCTGGCACAGGCCATCCAGCACGGCACCTCGATCGGCGGCGCTCGACCCAAGGCCACGGTGTCGGGCGACGGACGAAAGTGGATCGCCAAATTCTCCAGCAGCACGGACGTGATCCCAATGGTGAAGATCGAGTTCGTAGCCATGCGACTCGCGGCGATGGTTGGCCTGGATGTAGCCGCAGTGAAGCTGGTGCAGGCCTCGGGCAAGGACGTGTTGCTGGTGGAGCGCTTTGACCGCGTGCCGAATGGCAACGGCAGATGGCGGCGGCGAGCACTGATTTCGGCGCTGACCATCCTCGGATTGCACGAGATGCTGGCTGCATACGCGAGTTACGAGGATCTAGCCGAAATCGTCCGGCACCGTTTCGACAATCCGCGGGCAACGCTGCACGAGCTGTTTGCGCGTCTGGTGTTCAACATCCTGTCCGGCAACACCGACGATCACGCTCGAAATCATGCAGCCTTCTGGGACGGAAAACACCTATCGCTCACGCCCGCCTACGATATCTGCCCGCAGCTCCGGGCAGGCCAAGAGGCGACTCAAGCGATGAAGATCACGGGCGACAATCGGCTCAGCCGATTGGCTGTTTGCGTGGCAGCCGCTGAGCGGTTTCAATTATCCTCGGCCGACGCGAGAGCTATCATTGACGCGCAACTGGAGACGGTGAACAGGCATTGGCTTTCCGTCTGCGATGAAGCTGGCCTTGGAGAGGCGGTGCGCAATGCGCTATGGGAGCGCCAATTCCTCAATCCCTTCGCGCTGCAGGGATACTGACTTTTCAGCGGCACCGTGGAGGCCGTATCTCCGTGTGCCGGGGATCAAGTCATGCCCTTCGCTATGAGCTCGGCGCGTCTGGGAGGGAGACTGTTCGCCGGCTGAAGCCCCGCGCGAGCAGGGAACACTGTCAACGGCGCGCCGCTGCCGTGTCTGACCAGCTTGAAGCTCCGCAGGGGACGAAGCCGTTGCTCAGGCCGCTCTCAAAATGGCCGAGGATGCCGTGCAGGTGCGTGCGGAGAGTCTGGCCCAGCCGCTTAAACGCCGGCAGCCGGCTGCGTCGGGCCCGCTGATCCAAGCCCGCAGCATCGGCTCGGCCTGCTCGCGGCTCTCGGCTTTTTGATAGATCGTGCGCAGCGCTTCCTTGAGCCGCCATGCCCGCGCAGTTTTCAGGCCGCTGCGCTGAAGACGGTGCATCAGGGTGAGCTGCTTGAAGCTCCATTTTTCCGCCGATTTCAGCAGGCCCCAGCGGCTGCCTTTGAGGTCAGGCTCGCGCTTGGTTTCTGCGCGCCGCACTTCGTCCAGCGCGGTGTTCGCCAGCTTCGCTACATGGAAGTGATCAAAGCTTATCGCCGCCTGCGGGCACTGCGCTTTCGCGCCTGCCTGGAAGCCCGCGGCCATGTCCATGCTGATGTCGGTAATCGCCGCCGGATCGTCGCCGTGGGCCTTGAGGTCCTCGGCAAAGCGCTTGAAGGCCACGCGCGGCACGCGCGCCTCGATGAAGGCCCTGAACTGGAAGAAGTGCAGGTGCTGCCAGCGCCGCGGCAGGCGGTCGTGGATCGGCTGATCCGCCGCTTCGCATAGCGGGCACGGCAAGCGGCTGGGTTGACACTCGGCGGCACAGTAGATCGCGCCCTCAGCAGAACGGAAGTCGAAGCTACTGACGGCCCACGAAGCGGTCAGGCCAAGGGCCTGCGTAAAGAGCTTTTCCATCGGTGAAGGCTGCAGGCCCGACGGCCATCAAGCACGCGCGGTTTCCACACCAAACGCGATGGAGCCGGATTCGCAGCAGTTCCGCTTGGGCGTGCTCGAACAGCTGCTGCAGGCGAGAGCCGTGCAGCCACTCGACCAATGCTGCCTGGTCAATCTCTGGCCACGGGCAGGCGCGGGTCTTGAGCTCATCGATACGAACCAGGCTCTGGAACGGCTGACCTCCGCCCGGGTTCTCCGGGCTGGGCTGGGCTGGGCTGGGCGGAGGTCGGGGTCGGGGTCGGAGTCGGAGTCGGAGTCGGGGTCGGGGTCGGGGTCGGCGTACTCAATCAGGTCGATGAGCACATGGAAGTCCTCGACCGCGTGCAGGTTGAGCAGCACCTGGCTGAGCCTGCCAAAGGGCGCGGACTCCACCCAGTCGAGGAGCCGCTCGTAGCTGATGCCGACAGGGCGGCCGCTCGGAAGTTGGGGCATGTTCGTTCCGGCTCTGAGAGTGCGTCGCGGGGTCTGGGCCGCACTTCGGGTGCGCCCCCGAAAGTAGGACTGGGGCGAGTCTCAGGGGCTGCGATGCATCAACAGCAGCCTCCGCTGCTTGGCGCGCGCGCGCCGACCGAGGTCTGCGCCCCATGTGATCCGTTGGACCCGTATCTGGGCTGCCTGCTCGACTGCGCTGTGGGCAATGCGCTCGGCGCGCCGGTCGAGTTCCTGTCGCTGGAGCAGATTAGGCGTCAGTTCGGCGACGCCGACCGGCGCGATTTCGCGCCGGTCTATGGCCGCTTGGGCGCAATCACCGGCGACACGCAGATGAGCCTGTGCACCTCAGCGGCCTTCAGGGCCTGCTGGAACCCGTCCCAGTCGCCCAGCCGGAAGCATCTCGCACCAGCGCTGCAGCGCAGCGACCTCAACCCTGCCGCCAGCACCTTGGCCTTCGTCCGCGAACTGCTGCAGGACGCCCTGGGCTAGCAAGGCATGCAGACGGTGTCGGGCAGTGACATCGGCGAGCGCCGCGTTGCGGTGTCCCTGTTTACGGGCTCGCTGCCTGTCGTGGTCGCGCCGCCCACCCTGGCGCTGGACATCCCGGACGAGCGCTTCGCCATCCTCGGCAGCGGCAGCCGGCGCACGTCGGCCTTCCAGTTGGCGCAAGAGCGAGTCGCAGCGTCGGGCGGCACGCATGACTCTATTGCGATCGACAGGCGTCTGGCTGCAGGTTCGGGGGCGTTCGATCACGCCGTGACCCATCGCTTGTTCCGGCATAAGCGACATCGGCGATGGCAAGCACCGCCATGCCGATGGCCATCAGCCGCCCGTGCGACAGCCGGTCCGACCGGCGTCCGGCCGGCTTTTGGCGGGATTTGCGCTGAAGGAGCGCCATCGCGATCAGCGGTCCGGGCACCGCAGCCACGGTGTCAGGCGGATAGCCATGCCAGTGGTGATCGAAGTCATCAGCGCAGGCAAACGGACACCGGCGCAGCCGCGTGGATGGGGGCCCGAGATCGCAGCGCGCTCCTCAAGTGAAGTTGCGTCGATGCCGGCGCGCCCCAACTATGGCTGTTCCGCATCCTGCCGGATGCTCGATCGTGCGGATTCCGCTTGGCGCATCACGACCCCGTTTCCACGTCCGACAATGGCGACTTCAGCCGCAGCTTTCTCGGCGTATTCCGTTTCAGCAGGCGCGCGCTGGAGCTGGTCTGGAGCACCAGTCGACCGCTGACGCTTTGGCTGGGGCTGCTGACCTTGGTCGGCGGCCTGCTGCCCGCGGCCATCGCCTTTGTGGGCGCACTGATCGTTGATGCCGTGGTCGCGGCCAGCCGCGCGGCCGCGGCGGGCGAGGCGGTGGTGATGCAGCCGGTGTTCTGGCTGATCGCGCTGGAGGCGGTGCTGGTGATGGCCGTGGCCGGCGCGCAGCGCGGGATCTCGCTGTGCCAGTCGCTGCTGCGGGCGCAGCTGGGCCAGCGCGTGAACGTGATGATCCTGGAAAAAGCGCTGACCCTGCAGCTGGCGCACTTTGAGGACTCTGAGTTCTACGACAAGCTCACCCGCGCCCGCCGCGAGGCCTCGAGCCGGCCGCTGTCGCTGGTAACGCGCACGTTCGGTCTGGCCCAGAACGGTATCTCGCTGGTCAGCTTTGGCGTGCTGCTGGCGCAGTTCTCGCCGTGGGCGGTAGCCGTGCTGGTGCTCGCAGGGCTGCCCGCGTTTCTCGCCGAGACCAAGTTTTCCGGCGATGCGTTCCGCCTGTTCCGCTGGCGCTCACCGGAAACACGCATGCAGATGTACCTGGAGACGGTGCTGGCGCGCGAGGACCACGCCAAGGAGGTGAAGCTCTATGGCCTCGGCCCGCTCCTGCTTGGGCGCTACCGCAACATCTTCCATACGCTGTATCGCGAAGACCGGAAGCTGGCGATGCGTCGCGATGGCTGGGGCTTCCTGCTCGGCCTGATCGGCACCCTGACCCTATACGCAGCCTACGGCTGGATCGCGCTGACTGCGGTGGTCGGCCGCATCACGCTGGGCCAGATGACCATGTATCTCATGCTGTTTCGCCAGGGCCAGTCGGCGGTGGCGGCGATCCTGTCGGCGATCGGCGGCATGTACGAGGACAATCTCTACCTGTCCACCCTCTACGACTATCTCGACACGCCCGTGCCTGCGTCCAAGGGCACGGCGCTACGTGGCCCCGATCCAAACGACGGCATCCGCTTCGAGAATGTCTCCTTCACCTATCCCGGCGGCGAGGCACCGGCGCTGCAGGACATCGACCTGCACATCCGTCCCGGTGAATCGCTGGCCTTGGTCGGCCAGAACGGTTCCGGCAAGACCACCCTGATCAAGCTGCTCACGCGCCTGTACGACCCGGATCAGGGCCGCATCCTGCTCGACGGCCTCGACCTGCGCGAATGGGACGACACCACCCTGCGCCAGCGGGTCGGGGTGATCTTCCAGGACTTCGCCCGCTACCAGATGCGCGTGGGCGAGAACGTCGGCGTCGGCGATATCGAGCACTTCGAGGACCGCCAACGCTGGCAGGAGGCGGCCGACATGGGCATGGCCACGCCCTTTATCGAAGCCCTGCCGGACGGCTTCGATACGCAATTAGGCAAGTGGTTCCGCGACGGCCGCGAGCTGTCCGGTGGGCAGTGGCAGAAGATCGCACTGGCCCGCGCCTTCATGCGCTCGCGCGCCGACATCCTGGTGCTGGACGAACCGACCGCAGCGATGGACGCGGAGGCCGAAGCCACGATCTTCGAGCACTTCCGCCGGCTAACCACCAACCGCATCGCCATCCTGATTTCGCACCGCTTCTCCACCGTGCGCATGGCCGACCAGATCATCGTCATCCAGGACGGCCGCATCATCGAGCGCGGCAGCCACGATGCACTGATGGCGCAGGACGGCCACTACGCGCACCTGTTCAAGCTGCAGGCGCAGGGCTACCGATGATTGACCGAGTAGACAGGGAACGGAGCTCGCCCGCCGCGGACCGGTAGTCCGGCTGCGACCCGAAGCGGTCGTTCAGCCGAGCTCGGCGAGCCGGGCGAACTCGAGCAATTGACCAAAGCCGATCGAGCGGGCGGACGGTATCGCGCACCGCTTGATGGCCGCGGGTGGGGATCAGGGTGGTCCTGAGATTGCGATGGCCCAGCAGGAGCTGGATCGTTCAGGAGCGTCCATTACTCAAAGATGTGTGCCATGAAACAGCGGTAGCTGAGCGGTATCCTGCGCTTTCGTTCGGCGACCGTGCTAAGCGGAACGCCTTAGCAAAGCACATTCGAATCAGCATTTTCGACAGATCAACGGCCACCTCTATCGTGTACGACGTGCGGTCTCTCAGGCCTTCCAGAGCTGCCGCGGGTGTCAGCCGCTCAGTAGCGGTACTCAACGCTCAGCCACAGCGTGCGAACACCGCTGCCAAAGCCGTCGCTGCGATAGTCGCCGAGTTTTGCGAGTGCGTTCCAGCCCTTGGCGAACGGCCACGTCAGCTGCGGGTTGATCTCAGTGCCGTAGGCAGCGCTGCCGCGTTTGGCGTAAAAGTCTTGGTAGGCCAACAGGTAGCGGAATTCGCCGATCGGGCCATCGATCGTCAGTTAGCGGTCTTCCAGGCCATCGGCCGGTGTAGCGAGAAAACGGTCAGCCCGGCCGTTGAAGGCGTGCGCGGTCGCCAGCGTGGTCTGCAAGGCCCGGCCACCGTTGCTGGCCCGTGTATGGAGCCGATGCAGGCCGCGTGGCCCCGACGGCGCATGCCGGTCTCAAGGGTGCTGTATCCGACCGCGCCGGCGTCCGGCGCAGCGCGCCAGGCCGCCTGCTGGGCCAGTTCGGCGCTGTAGAACCATTGCTGGCCGCCGGCGAGATTCAGTTTTCCGGCATAACGAAAACCCAAGCTACGGGTCGAGGCGGCAGCCGAATCCTGATTTTCGATCAGCTAAGCGTAGCCGGTGATGGCGCCGATCGAGGTCTGCCAGCCGAGGTTCAGCAGGTGCGCATCGAAGTCGAACTCGGCCTGCAGCCGATTCGGATGGGCCTTGTCGAAAATACGATGGGCCTTGTCCAGCCAGGCATAGTCGAGGGTGATCTCGTCGTTGACCACGTGGCGAACGCTCAGCGCATCGAAGGTCTGCTCGTTCTGCCGCCAGCCGGCGTTACCGATGAAACGAGATTGTCATAGGCCAGACGCTGACGACCGGCCTGCACCACCGAGCCGCTGCCGGAATCGCAGCCGAGCAGGGCCTGGTTCCACTCGCTGCCCTCGGGGTCAACCACCATCGGATACTGGCCACGGCCGTTGGCAGTGGAGTTGTAGGACTCGTCCAGCGCGCGCACGTCTTCTTCTTCCGCCAGCACGTAGAAGCCCTGCACGCTGCCGCTGCGCCAGCCGAGCAGAGCAGAGCAGAACCGGGTGCGTTGCGTGAGGGCGTCGGCATCGCGGCTGAAGTCGTCGTCATCGACACCCTCGAAGCGCAGGCGCAGGCGCACATCGAAGATTAGCGTGCTGTCGGCGATGAACTCGGCGTGGGCGGGGCCGGCGGCGGCAAGCGCTGCGATGACCAGGCTGAGATAGATTTTTCGCTGCGTCCTAGCGCTTTTCCGAGTAGCCAAGACCTATCGAATATCGGTGAGAATCCTCGCGCTCCACGGCAGAGCTCACCCTGACCGCGGTCAAGTGCAGACTGGGTTTCAGCAATCAGTGCGCATGCGCCACGACACTTCACCCCCCCGCTCGGCAGTGGCGCAGCATCAACTGCGCTCTACGGATGCCAGTCGACGGCGCTAAGGCTGGCGTCAAACCCGATCCGCCTGCCGTGGCCTGCGCGCCTGCGCGCCTGCGGCCACCTTCTACTGCGGGATCAGCGGCGTCGACGCTGGGCAAGAACAAGTGACTTGATGTTCTGGCGTGACTTCTGCGGACCTCGCGGGATCACCAGTCCGAGGGTGACCAAGCGGCCAACATCCTGCGACCAACTGCGCTGGATCTGCAGGCTGGCGAGATCGATTTCGTTGCCCTTGATCAACCGGTCGTTGAAGGCCGCATCGATCACGGCGCGCGGCGCGATGTGCGCAAGCTGGGCCAGTTCCGGCCACCACTGCAGAGCAGCCTTGAGCGAGCCGGGCCAGCGCGGTTCTTTCAGCGAAGCAAGCAAGGCACCGAGTCAATGCCAGCTGGCCAAGGGCCGCCCGGCCATCGCCAGCTCAATGCGCCGGCGAGGGCCGAACAGATTTCCTAATAAGGCGCGCGGGCCAGGTGCTGCAGCCAGAAGCAGCAACGCCGGCCCCTCGGCGCGCAGTGCATGCAGGCAAAGAGCCGTGGGTTCGAGCTCGAAGGACACCGTCGGTTCGATACGCAGCAGCTGCCGCCGGCGCTCGAGAGCGTCAACGAAGCTGCGCAGGTCCTCGTGGCTCGCGGCGATTCGTTGATCAGAATGCCGCCAGCCTGCGGCCTCCGCTTCGACGCACCCATGATCTGGATCAGCGGGCGCGCAGAGCTGGCTGACCAAGCTGCGCCGACGTTCCACTTGTGGCTCGAATGCAGTCAGAGCCCGCGGCCCGGGGACAGGCCTTGATGCACGTAGGCTTGACCTAGGATCACTTGCTCTCAGACCCTTGTGGCGAGATCCCCCAGCCTAAAAATTCAGGTGTGAGGATGCAGGCTCAGCGAGCCTCAGCTCGTCTCGACGGGAGATTTTCGTCGAGATTGGGTTGCCGATCAGAACGTTCTGGTCAAGCCGCTTTCAGCGGGCGGCGCGTTCCCGCTAAGGCTCGGGCGCTCAGGCGCCGCCGCAAGCGCGCTCGAGCTTGCCCTCGCGCACTCCACGGCGCGCGCGAGTCTCCGATAGATCAGAACTTGCCTAGGCGATCTAGGCGGAGCCGCCGGACAAGATCGCGGGAAGAATGCGGGGGGAAAGACTCTGTAAGTCACTGGTAAAAAAGGGGCTTTAGCGCGCAGATCGCTCGATTTCGCTGCTGCCGCAGGCGCCTTGTTTCCCGACTTCTTCCCGCCGAGGCCCGGCGTCATCCTCCTGCGCTCCGACGACGACCGCTAGCTTGCAGGAGCGGATTGTCTGGCATCAGACGCTGCCCCAGCGACGCGATTCAGCCGTGCGCTGGGCCTCGAACCCCGCCCTGAGGGACGGGGCTCTCGAATACCCGATCAACCTATTGGAGAGAGGCATGAACATTCCCGCAGGGACACCAGGGCAAAACCCTCTGCGTTCCCTGATTTCACAGAACCCGTGGCCCCTTGCTTGCGCACTGGGCTTGCTCGTATTCGCTGGCAGCGCTTGGTCGCAGGCTTCTGCGCCGGGCGGCAAGGCGGCCCAGGCACCCGAACCTAAGCCGACCTATTCCGAGAAAGTTCTTGAGCAGGGCGATGGCTGGCAGCTGGTGCTGTCCAGCGGCGTGCTCGACGAGACCGGCAATCCCTATTCCGAACGCATGTACATGGTCAACGGCGCAAAAGGCATCGCGGGTGTGCCTCTGCCAGACACCCTCAAGGTGGGCATGATCGATGAGCTTGCGGCAGCCCGCGAAGACGAACCGATTTCCTTCTCCGTCAGCGCGCGGGTTGCCGATGAAGTGCAGAAATCCGAAGAGCTTGGCAGGCCGACAGACGAGCTGATTCGGCTGGCGAGCCTGATGGAGGAGGAAGAGGGCCCGCTCGGAGCGGCCTCGGAGCTTTCCAAGAGAAGCTGCGGCGACAGGGATATCTCGCGCAACCGAAGTTTCAGTATCAGCGCACCGCTGACCCAAAACTTCGGCATTGGCGGTGGCTTTACCGGCACTCTGGCGCTGACGGGCAGCGCGGCCGTTAGCGCCAACGGCGAAGTGCTGATTAAGCTCAAGCGCGCAAAGGTCTGGTTCGTTTGCATTCCTTACGGCGTCCGTTTTAATCACGCGCGCATTCAGGGTTCGGCAAACGTGCAGCAGGGCGCCACGCTGAGCGGTACGATCAACTACGCCAACTCTGAGGCACGCGAGTGGCAGATCGCCAAGCCGCATCTGTTCTCGCTGAATTTCTTTATCGGCCCGGTCCCGGTACACATCGGCTTCAACTTGCCGATCACCGCCGGCTTCGACCAAGGCGGCATCACGGGCAACGTCACTGGCTCGACCACCTACAGCGGCAACCGCACCTTCAGCGGAACCTTCGACTACCTCTGCACCTCGTCCAACTGCAGCGGCACGTCGCAGTTCAATTCGACCGGCCTCGGCCCGCAGCCCGCCACCGGAAGCGTCTCCGGCCGCTTCCAGCCGAACATCTTTGCGCAGGTCGGCGTACGTGCCTATCTCTACACCGAAGGCCTGGCCTATGCGCAGGTGGGCGTGCGTCCGTATCTTCGCGGTGATCTATGGGGCTATCACGGCAACACCTGCGGCGATGCCAACGGGGACGGCCACTTCGAGACCGTCAGCGCATTGACCTTTGATCTTGATTGGCAGGTCCACGTCACCGGCCAGGCGGATACGTTCGCGACCAACGTGTGGAAACGGAGTCTGTGGGCCTCGCCGCGCTGGCACATCGGCTTCTGGGATCTGCTCGGTGGCAACGGCTCCACCGCGATGTCGCCGATGCTGAGCGGCCCGGCTTTGGTTCCGGTCGGTGTGCCGGAAACTTTTGGTGCAAGAATGCGTCCCTGCTGGCCCTATACCGATACCGTTCAGTACCGGATGAACTGGGGCGACGGCAGTGCCCTGCAGGCACTCAGTGGCCCTGCCGCCAGCGTAGTCAGCGCCAGTCATGCCTGGGCAGCTGTAGGGATGCCGCAGCTGACGCTGACCAGCCTTCAGGACAGCCATGGCCGTAGCTTGAACAAAAGTACGACGCGCTCCGTGCAGGCCAGCAATGCGCCCATCAACGTGGCGCCTCGTGCTTTGGCCACTGCATCCAGCACCTTGTGCAGCAGCCCCGGCGCGCACTGCTACAGCGCCGCGCGCGTGAACGATGGCAGCACGTCCACCTCGCTCGGCGGCCAGCACAGCTGGACCAATGCTGTAATCGACTGCAGCAATCCGCTCTCGATCTGCATCAGCCCCGCGGGCGTTAACGATGGCGGCGACTCCGGCGGCCTAGGAGGCTCCAACACTGCGAGCACACCTATCTTGCCGCAGTGGGTCAGGCTGTCCTGGCCAGCAGCGATCTCGATCCGGCGTATCGAGTTGTTCACCACCAGCGGCTTTGAAATTCGTGAATTCGTGATCCAGTCCCTGTCCGGAACGCAGTGGATCACCCTGTCGGCGACGCCGTCATTTCCCACCAATAGCACCAGCACGCAGCTGAGCTTCAGTTTCCCCCCGGTCACCACCCAGGCGATCCGGGTGCTCGGCCGCTCTGGCCCCGCGATCCAGCCGGAACATATGCGGATCAATGAGCTGCAGGTCTATCGCTGATCGTTGAGCGTTGATCTGCTGAAAAAACAAGGAGCCCGCCGCAAGGCGGGTTGCTTGCGTGTCCGACGGGCGAAACGGATGCCCTTCCGCGGTCAAGTCGAGCCGGCGGTTCTAGAACCGCTCAATCGATGGGTGCGGCGCGATGGGTCGATGGGTCGATGGGTCGACAAGTCGGTGCTTGCGGTCCTTGGGCGCTGCTCGTCCTTGATTAGCTCAGGCGCCCGCTAGCCGAGACTCGGTTGCGGACGGTCTTCCGTGTAGTGGCCTTCCAGGCTTTCGATGAGCAGCCGCACTTCGGCTGGGCGACGCAACCGCTCCTCGTTAAGGCTATGGCTCCGGCGCACGAAGCCGAGATCAAAAGCGGCCCGTGTCCGTTGAAGTTTCGCCCGGCACCGCTAATTCCTGAATTTTTCAATCACATCGGGCAATTATTCCCCGACTTATTCCCGGTTCTTGGATGGACCGAGTGAGTTGGCCGGCCTACAGTCCAATCCCCCGACCCAAGGATTGACGCATGCGCCTGCATTTGCCCGGTCTGTTTTGCCTGAGCCTGCTGCTGTGTCCGCTTCCCGGCGCCGCCCATGACACCCTGCCCAAAGACTGGTGTGCCAAGCCCCATTCGCTCCCGGTGGTGGTCCGCGTATTCCAGTTCAATGCGGCTCAACTACTTGATCGCACCATCGCCTTCGAAGCTACCCATGACCACAGCATCAAGCCGAGCACCCCAGGAGTCATTAGTGACGCCTGCGGCATCGTCGATCTGTGGTCGTGGGCCGATCTCCTCGCCGCGGGCTACTGTGCTGAGGAGGTTGAAGGAGAGATTGCCATGCCTTTGATTCTTGGCCCGCGGAGCTTTCTCGAGGCCGCACACCACGAGCGCTATCGCTTTGGCGACGGCCTGCAGGGCGTGTGCGTGGTGTGCGAGCACCGGTAGATTCGACGCGGAGTCGGCCCCGCTGCGCGGGCCGGTTTCGCGTATTGCGGGAGCCAGCCGTGCGCCCGGTTGCCCAGTGCCGCCTGGCCCGCCACAAGCGTCTGAATGATCGCTGCAAGTGGAGGCAGGGGAAAGTGGAGGCCGCGCGATCGTGGCGTGCTTTACGGCCGTATGTCGACGGCTGCTGGGTTCTCGTTTTGCGCGATCGCACACGCGACCTAGGCTCCGTTACGGCTAGACCAAGGCCTCCCGGCGCGTATACGCCAGCACCGTGTCGGCGCGTCGCTTCAGGTCTTCGCGTACGGGGGCGTCCAGCGCGCACTGGCCGAGCACGAAGTAGGCTGAGCGCAGCACGTCGCGCCAGCGCGGGTTGCGCGGCAGCTTGGAGACGGCCAGATAGCGCTCCATCGCGCGAGCCCGCAGGCGCCCGTCGTCGATGCTGACCCGCCAAATCCGGCTCTTCTCTGCCAGCTCTAGCCGATTGCTTCCAGTCGCGCGCTCCCAGGCATCCACCACGGTGAGCATCAGCTCAACCACACTGCGCTTGAAATCCTCGCGCAGGGGCTGCTCGGCTTCCGGCTTGGTGAGCTCGGCAGGCGTGTGGTCGTCTGCGTCGGCAGCAGCGGTCTCCTCGCTCAGCTCCATCACGATGAGGCCATCGCCCCGGCCCCACTGGCTCAACTGCGCCTGCAGGGTCTGGCCCTGGCCATGCGTCATCAGTTCAAGCTGCTGCACGGAGGCGTCTTCCATCTGTTCGAGCGCGGCGACTAGGCGGGTAGCCTCCTGGGCGGGCAGAAATTCGCTGATCGAACGTCCGATCGGCGCCGATGGCTCGGAGCCCAACAGTCGTCGAGCACTCAGGTTTGCAGCCAGCAGCTGGCCATCAGCGTCCAGCAGACACAAGGCGCTTTCCCGGCTGTCCAGCAGGGCCTGCAGCAGGCTGCGGTCCTCCGCCAGGGCATCGGCCTCTCGGCGGTAGCGTTGCAGCTCTTCCTGCTCGCGCACGCGCTCGGCCGCCACCCGCACGCGTTCGCGCTGGCTTCGGCGCTGCTGCACCAGCCAAAGCGACAGCAGGATCGCTAGGGTCAGCGCCAACGCCAGCCCGAGCACAAGGGTGCGCTGGCGCAGCCGAGCCTCGGTCAACTCCTTTTCCGACGCAAGCGTGATGATGGTGTGGTCGCGCTCGCTGAGCTCGAAGCGGGTCCGCAGCCAGCCGAGCTGGCGATCATGCTGAGCCCGTGCCAGACGGCTTTCTTCTTGATGGGCTCGCCGCGCTTCGGCAAGGGCGGCGGCCGGTTCGCCCCGCGCTTCCAGCGCGGCTGCCAGCTCTTCCCTCAGCGGCGGCCGCTCGATGTCTCCCGTGGCGAGCCGCGAAAGCACCGATCGAAGACGCGCTTCGGCATCGGCCGGCTTGCCCAATAGGCGCTCAGTGCGAGCGATCTGGCGCTGCAGAGACGCAGGCGTCTGCAAACCGTGCGAGGCCGCCAGCGCTAGGGCCGAAGCGCTCCAGGCTTGCGCCTGCTGAAGTTGATCGGCGTCGAGAGAGGCGCGGATCAAGCCGCCATGGGCGCGCAGCTGATAGGCGTGATTGGCGGCCTCTCGGTAGCTGTCCAGGGCCTGCTTCAACCAGCGCTGCGCCGACTCGGTATCGCCCGAATTGAGGCTGAGTTCGCTCATCGCCTCCAGCACGTGCGAGGCCTCCAGGGTCTGGTGGCGCGCGGCAAAAACGGCCAACGCTTCGTGGTAATAGCGCAGAGCAGCGTCGTGGTCCTCCAGCTCGCGATACATGTCAGCGATGTTGTTGAGCACCGCGCCGCCTAGGCTGTCGCTCTCGCGCTGCAAATCCAGGCTGACCGTCAGTGCGCGCAGCGCGCCGCTGAAATCCCCCAGCCGTCGCAGCACGCTGCCCACGTTGTTCAAGTCGCGGGCCATGGCAACACTGTCGCTGCGGGCACTCGATTTCCTAAGCGCGCACTCGAACCAGGACAAGGCCTGCGGCAGATGCTCACGCCGGTAGTCCAGAATTCCTCGACGGCGCGCCAGCTGATAGCGCGCATCGCGGGTGTCCTCGGCGGCTCCCGCAGTCGATGTCGTCTGCGAGCGTTCGATCGCAGCTTCAGCACAGTCAAGCTGCAGGTCGGCCGCTGCAAAGTTGCCGGCGCGCTGTTCGCCTTCCGCCTCGGCGAACAGAGCAGCCACGCCCGCATCGGGGGGGCACGCGCTCAGCTCGGGCAACGGCCGACTTGATGGACCGCAGGCGGCGTCCTGAGCGCCCAGCGGCACAGCAACTACCGAGGCCGCCAGCAGCCCGAGCCAGACCTGAGTGAATCTGCGGATACGCGGCAGCGGGTAGCGACAAAGCACGATGGGGTTTGATCTCATTCTAGAAAAACTGGCCCCTTGGGCAGGCCGCGCTCTGCGCTGATTCACGCAGCGCGCTCAATGCAGATCTCGCGCGGCGCAGCCTGCTGGCCGAGCGCTCGCGACCCAGTGTGGCGTTGCGCTGGAAGGTTAGCGCATGCGCCAGATTCACGGATCTCCTGAGGAGGCGGCGTCTTAGTCCGAGCTGGAGACAGCGCGCCTAGCTCCAGCCTCTAGGCTCGGAAGGACGCAGATTGACCCAGTCGCCCCGGAGCCGACGGGCTAGGCGCTCAGCTGCCGATTCAAGTAGGCCCGCGCAAAGCGCAGCTCGCGGTCGACGGTGGCGAGGCTGATGCCCAGCACTTCGCCGATTTCCTCGCGCTGCATGCCGCCGAAGTAGTTCATCTCGACGATCCGCGCGGTGCGGGCGTCGTGGCCGGCAAGGCGCT